>Ga0307998_1000400_pt1 | contig 24802 bp, 23 predicted proteins | sample Davwhametageno37_FD_203147 | JGI IMG/M metagenome (GOLD analysis project Ga0307998, IMG submission 203147) | Marine microbial communities from Davis Island wharf, Antarctic Ocean - #37 | ecosystem: Environmental > Aquatic > Marine > Unclassified | place: Antarctic Ocean: Davis Island wharf... | reverse complement strand
ACTATAAAGATTTTTATATGTTTGCATCTAACTGGGAACCATCTTACTTTATAAAAAATATTGATAAAACAGTAATACAACAAATAGCAGGGACACGATCAATGACAGAGCGAAAATCATTCTTTGGTTCTAAATATTTAAAAGTTCCAGAAACTATAATTTTAGAAACTTTTAAACCTGATCCGTTTGTTAAAAATGCAATAAGACAGCCTGATTTAATAGATGGTACTTTTATGCACCAAGATACACCGTCGGTTACTATTAATAAAAGAATAATTAAATCTAATGGGGTAGTAAATACTAGAGATATTAAGAAAGTACCATCAGCACCTAATATTGAGTTTTACTTGTTTAACCAAAAAAGATTAATGGAATATTTGTTTGCTCCAATTAAAGCTCAGTTTGTTAAATATGTAAATGAGTTATATGGATGGGGAGATTTAGAAACATTAGATGATGATGTTAATCAATACATTAGAGAAAATATATTAAAGTTATATAAGATTGACAAGATAGAATTTTATACACTAGCAAGTCGTGAAAATTTACCTTCTGATTATACTACTGCTGAGTTAACCAATGCAGAAAAAATTAAGGCAGGGTTAACTATTAATGACAATATAGCATCAAAAACTTTAAATACAAACCCATTTGATTTGAGGCTAATATATAATAAAAGAACAGGTTTCTCTGAATCGTTTGGTTTCAGCGTTACTATAGTTAAAAAATAACAGAAAAAATGCCAATCACTATACAAGAAATAATAGCATCGGACACTATTTCACAGCTCGTTGATAAGACTAATTTTAATTTTGACCAATTACTACTCAACGGTGGTGGACCAGCAGGACCGCTTGGGCCAGCAGGACCAACAGGTCCTAATGGTGGTAGGGGCCCAAAGGGTAGTACTTGGTATGAAGATACTGCAACAGTATCACCAGGTACAAATCCTAATACTATTATTGTATCACCTAATCTATTAACAGGAGACTACTATTTAGACTTTGATGGTTGGGTATGGGAGTATACTACAGTTGGAATTACAACATCTTGGGTAAAGTCAACAATTAATTTAACTGGACCTACTGGTAGTACTGGTATGTCTGGTAGTTTTGGATTGTCATTTGGTAGCCCGCTCTTAGGCTACAAGAATACATTATACTGCGCGCCCATTGGAACACTATCGCCTACAACTGGTGCAACATCAGCAAATGAGGGTGTACCGTCTATCATGATGGGTGGTGTAGTTACTAATACTGCTACAACAACAGGGGTACCTCTAACGGCTGCATACCAAATACCAGATGTTATAGCGCAATCAATCACGTCAAATGTTGCTTCCGTTCTTATACATCAGCGAAATGCTGGTGGGCGGTCAATAGTATTTCACGGCGGTAATGCACCAGCTGATGCCGGTATTGATAAGTTTGAACAAGTAACATTTGGTAACTTAAGTAATATTTCAATTGGAGTAAATGATAGATTACAATTAAATGTACCCAAGACTGCTATTGGTAGTATGGTCAGTATGAATGATTTGGTTGGTATAGAAGTTAATAGTGAAAGTAGATCTCATTCGTATAGAGCAGGGCAACAAATCAAGTTTGTTACTGGGATAGATTCTAATAATTATGGTATAGCTGGTGAAAATTCAAACTTTGAGATACAATTACAACAAGGATCTAATACCGCCGGTAATAAATTCCAAGTAGAAACACAAGGATCCCTAGGTACATTAACTGAGATAGGTAATGTGGCAAGCATGATCACTGCACAAGCTGCGCTATCGCAATTTGAAGGCCGCGTACAATACCAAGCAAGCGACATTAGGTTTATCACAGCACCACTTACAGGAAGTGGCTTTAGTGTATATGCAGCTAGTGCCGGTAGTGGTGGTGGTGGTAATATTACTCTTAATACTATTGCTAATACTGGAAATGCAGCAGGCTCTATCTTTTTGACTAGCGGTGCTGGTGGTATTGCTGCATCAACAACAAGTGGTGATATTGATTTGACATCTACTACTGGTGATATTAATTTAATTAATAATAAAAATATTAATATAATAGCTGGTGGTGCTGCTGCAACATATCCTGGTATTAATTTAGTCAAAACTGCGTCACCATCTCTTGACCAAATAATATTAAGATCCAATGTAGGTACTTCACTATATATGACAGATGACATTTCTTTAACTACTACTGTAGCTAGTACAGCAATCAGTATCAGCGCAAGTGGGGTTAGTAACTTATTACTTCTTGGAACAAATGAAACATCAGGAAAAATAAGTATTGGTGCCGGTGGTACTAATACAAAACCACAAATTAATGTAGATTACTCTGGTACAAACAAGGTTACAAATATCAAGGGAGCAATACAGTATACAAAAACAGGAACATGGAATAATGCTAATGCTGCTCTCCAATCAATATTTGTTGACAATCAAGGTTATGCTAGTGGCGACACTATTATGAGAATTGGTAATCAGACTACTGCTGGTACATCTGGTGTTGGTTCGTTAGCTATTGCCGACGGTACTAACTCTAGTATATGGATGGGGAAGTCAGCTACTGGTGGAACTTTTCACGGTTTAGGTTTATATGTAAATTCTACTGCGGTGTTTGCACAGGCAACTACGATAAGCCCAAGTACCGAGAAATTTCGTGCAACAGAAGATATTACTAAAATCAGTAATAGGATGTTATGGGGTGGAAAGAATGGTACTCAGGAATATTTCTGGGATCCTATGTACAATTATACTGCTGCACCAACAACAACAACAGTGTCCGTGGATACTCCGTACATTAAAATTACAGCAATAACTAACGACACTTCAGAGCTTTGGCCAGGTCCTTATACTTATGCCAAGTGGAGTTCAACAACCCCACCTCCATTTGGTAATAATATTAACTGGGTTAAAACATATAGACTTGACACTGGGTCTGATTGGGTTGCAGGGCAGAGAGTACATATAGAGGTTACTAATGTCCCGTCAGAGTACAGTTTGGACACTGGCCAAATTTGTTTTCAGATAAACCAATACGGGGGTTTGATAAAGCTTCAGATACCTACGTTCAAAAAAACTAATGGAACGTGGACATACCAAACTATAGATTGTGGTGGACCAACTACAGGTGGTACATCAGGTACATCAGCACAGATTCCAACAACGGGAGGGCTGCCACTAATAACTTCGTGGACTCAAACATTCCAATGGGGTGGGCTTTCACAAACAGCAACAACTGGTGGTACTGCATGCGGTACAGAAACATCGTACTCGTATACTAAGGGATGGACACCTATTGGAAATCCAGTAGCAAACAGCTTTCAAATGTAAATAAAAACACAATGACAAAAAAAGAAATAAAAGATTTAAACGGTTTTGTAAATAGATATAGAGAGATACAACTTTCACTAGATCTAATGCAAAAAAGTATTGCAAGTTTAGCAAAGAAGAGAGACATTCTTTTTACTGAAGTAGATTCAATGAAAAGAAATGAAACTGAGTTTATTGAAAAAATTGCAAAAAAATACGGAGCAGCCGAGGTTACACCTAACAAGCTTCTTAAATATATTGGATGATATTAATTATTAAAAATATTCTTGGCGTTATTACCGACCCAAAGAACACTAGGATGTTCATGATGGGTGGTATGATAGTGCTGTTATTTTTGCTTCTTAGACAATGCAATCAAACTGAAATTGCAAAGGGCGAAGTTACACGATTCCAGAATAATTTAACAGCAGCTAATGATACTATCCTCAATTATGTTAATGAAAGAGGTGAATCGGTTGGTGAAATTAAAGGTTTAAGTTTATCATTAGAAGAACTTAAAGATAGTTTGGAGTATGAGAAAAACAAACCACCTATTACAATTATTAAGTATACAACTATAATTAAGGAAAGTATTGTTGAAGTTCCAGTTATAACTAAAGATACTATAACTAAACAAGATGGTAATAGTTTTAATTCAATATTAAGTTTTAGTTCTGATAGTAATTGGTCCAAAAGTTCAAGATCAATAAAAGTAGATTTACCATATAGCATAACAGACAGTTTAATTTTTGGTACTGCTTCAATCGGCCTTAGACAAAATATTTGGTTAGATGCAACATTATCACAGGATATGAAAACTAAAGAAATATTTATTAAATTAAAGTCTGACTATCCAGGAACCACATTTAATAGCACACAAGGAATAATGATTGATAGAAAAAGTAAAGAGTTTAGAAACTTACAGATGCAAAACAGAAAACCGTTTGGGTTTGGTTTAAATTTTGGGATGGGAATAACAAGCACGGGTAATCTTACACCATACCTGGGAATTGGTATTTCATGGAATCCAAAGCTTTTACAATGGTAAATAAATAGAATATAATGGAATCATCAAGGTTTATACAAATATCGGATCAAATACTTATAGAGTACGTCTATACTAGCCAGTCTGTACCTACTACTTTCGATACAGCTACGTATCCGATTGAGCTCATGAGAGATGCTAATACTAAAGGAACTTATTTCTTTAATACTGATACGGTCAATCCTACTATGGGAAATGATAGAGATGGCTCTGCCGTTTCTAATAATGTAAATAAAACACAGTATGTTTCATTAGACACAAGTGTAGGAATTCCATACAATGATTATAGTCCAGCGTTAACTGATAGTGCAAGTCTTTTACAAACATTTAGCCCGAATTTAAATGTAGCTTATGATAAAGTTAGAGTACATTTCGTAGCAGGATTTAGTTTTACTGGATTTGATGGTATTGTATTTGAAACACTAGCACCTAGGAGAGATGGTGTTATGTTGAATCTTGCATCTATTAACTTTCTTAAAACTGATACACCAACATTTAATCCTGAACCTTTATTATTAGCAGATAAGTTATATGCTACTTATATTGAATGGAGAGTTCCATCGCTGTTCTATATGAATAATCTTTTTACTACAACTGATCCAAACGGTTTAGCTTATAAGATAACTGAAGGACAAGGATTCTTAGGAACACCACCAATCACATTAAGAGCTACTGGGATTTATCAGACAATAGTAGAGAACTCATATAGCTTCTATGAAATGCAAGAAATTAATTCTGCATCTATTTTAAACAGGGATATTTATGATAATCTGTATGCACAAGTAATTCAGTCGACGAATGGAGATTATTTTGAATTATCAGGGCAGGTTGCTGGATCTAGTATGGAAAACTTAATTGCACAGCTGAATTCATCAGGTGGTAATTATGTAATATTTCATGAGGTTAGCGTCACTGAGCAAATTGGCACAGTATTTTCACAAACTAGTTTTCAAGTGTTTACACAAAAAGGGCCAGACTTCGATGAACCTATACTATTTAGGCCGATTATAAAAAATGCAAACACTGCAGTTTCTTTTAATATCAACTATATACTAAGATTATATAACAAAGCAGATGCTACACAGATAATTAAAAATGCAAGTTTGACATCATTTGAAACTCAGAAATATGGTAGACAAATGTTACAGATTAACTTGGGAGTAGTTCCAACGGTTGCTAATGTTTATAATCAAATTAATAATGATACAGGCAAGCAATTAGTAATAGGTACATCTACACCTGCTGATACTAGTGCTAATACTTCTGAGCAAATCACAGAAAAACTAGTAGTAAAAACAAAATATGTAACTACATTTAGAGATAGGTTAAAAGTGAAAGCTGCAATATCTCCAGTTAAAGTACAAACAATAACAGAATCCAATGACAGCAATACAAACTAATATATCTGTAACAAAAACACAGAAGGAATATTTCCAAAGATTTGTTAACTTATCTGTTAATGAAGAAGCTTTGCCACAGGGTGATGGTACAATTAGAATATCACCATTTGATGATTACTTCTTATTTACAGTCTTTGATGAAATAGACAGCGAAGATACACCAATTGATCTAAGCAATGTAGGTAATATTTACATAAACTTTATTGGTACAACTGATGAGATTGTTGTAAAAAATCATACACAAGTTGAAGAAGCTGATTTATCACAGGGTGAAGTATTGTTTAGAATTACAAAATCTGATAGTAAAAAGATTTTAGCATTAAATAATAACAACTTTTATATTTCAACTAAGATGGTTAGTACTGAGGATGATTCTATTTCAGATGAATCAATTTTATATCAAGGTACGTGGTTAGCTTTTGATGATGCTAGTAGGATAACATTAACATCACAGATAGAAGAGCAGCGATTAGAATATAGTATTGAACTTGCAAAGCTCAAAGATGTTAATACTGCACTTAGTGCTGAGAATGATGCATTAGTAGTATCAGCAGGGCAAGATGAATTAGCTATACAAACCCTACAGGCTAGTAATGATGAAATGGTCGATGAAATAGCAGTCCTAGCTGCTAATATAGAATCTACTAGGATTACTGAAATTAACAGAAAGGCTAAAGCAGCCACTGCCCTAGGTCGTAAACAGCTTTTGGCTAGACAACAACTTAATGCATTGCGAGCTGCTGGTTCATTTAGAGAAAATAAAAAAGAATTTTTTGAAGTAGCTGCTAAAAATTTACAGAAATACTCTATATGATATTAAGCGCTAGAAATAACCAATTCAAGTTCGATTTCCCTAGGAATTTTATACCAAAGGAAATTGCAAAGAAATATAAACCATTCTTGACAAGAATACCAGGAGGACTGATTAAAGATCCTATTGATTATTGGAACTATGGAATACAGTCTATTAATTTACCTGGGCCTTCTTTTGATCCTGTAGACCAGACAGACTATCCTGGTAATACACGATCATTTAGATCAAGCATACCTACACAGCAATTATTTGATAAATCACTAACTGTTACAATGCAAGCATTTGATGGTTATGTTAATTATTGGATGGCTATTGAAATGTTTGATTATTACTATAAGCTAAGTGGTAAACATCCGTATTTACCGGAAGGCGTTGGTGTACAAATGTTAGATGCAGAAGGAAATGTATTTGTAACTGTGCAATTAAAAGATATGTTTATAAAAAATATAGGTGCATTAGATTTAAACTTCTCAAGTAACACTGTTGAATTTCAAACTTTTGATATGGAATTTACTTATAACATCTTAGATGTCGTAGTCAATGTCACCTAATATATAAACAAATAAAGAACTCAACATGAAAACCTTTAAAGACTATTTAACAGAATCACACGATGATAGTGTTGATATCCAAAAACTACTAAACGAATCACATACTTTAACAGAAGAGCAGGATGCTGCTATTGATATTGCAGTTGATAGGATTATGGAAGAACATAAAAATGGTAAAGATTTAGAAACTGTTGTAGATGAAATTATAAATGAAGGTATCTTAGGAAGTATATTTGGTGGTCTTACTGGTTTTGCATTAGGTAAAACTATAGGTAAAGCAATTGCTAAAGTCCTAGGTATTCAAAAGGGTGCTTTATATGATTTAATGACTTCACGTCTTGTCGGTGCTGCGCTAGGTGCAGTTCTTGGTAAGAGAATATAAACAATATGATTAATATAGGAATTGACTTTTCGCTCAATAGCCCAGGTGTATGTGTTGAAACTGCCGATGGGAAATACCACTTCATAACTTTTTTTAATTACGGGAATCGTATATGGGATGAAGAAGGCAGAAAGATACCAAAATCGTTTAGTGTACACAAAGAACTAATGGATGATTCTGCAATGCTAGGATTTCCATATCATAGAGATGTAACAAGCAAAGAGTTTTTACCTAGGGAGCGACAGAAATTAGAAGATGCCGGTAATATTAGCTCATTAATGGTTAACATTTTTTCTACACTATTCGAAGGTGATGAAGTATCAGTTGCACTAGAAGGTTTCTCATATGGATCCAAAGGGAATTCATTTATAGACATTATCCAATACAATACATTTTTAAGAAAGGAACTAATAGATAAGTACTCTATAGAGAATCTATCTGTGTTTCAACCATCTCATGTAAAGAAATTAGCAGGTAAAGGAAATGCAAACAAACATTATATGGCTAAAGCATTCCAAGATGATGTCCTTAATGATAAGAACTTAAGATCAACTAAACTTTGGAAATGGACTCAAGGTAAAGACTTTAGCATTAAAATACCAAAACCTATAGACGATATCATTGATTCATATTTTATACTTAAAGCATTAAAAGCAAATAAAACAATAAAGGCTGGCAACTAGATACTATTCTTCAATTCAATAGTTAAAAATTATATTGCAACTAGTGGAGTTTGTTTCAGCTTTACTCTAATTAAATTTAAAATAATATGTTAAAACCTCTAGGGAATAGAATTTTTATAGATAAAGACCAACAACCAGACCATAAAGGTAGTATAATTCTAATAAAACAAGACGGCATGTATGCTCCTCCATACTCAGGAACAATCATTGGTGTAGGTGATGGTGTAGAAGATAAAGAATATCAAATTGGGATAAAGGTTCTTTTTCATGATTTAGCAGGTACTGAATTTAAATACGATGGCAAAACTGTATTTAGTTTACGCGAGCAAGATATAACTGCAATAATAGATAAAAAGATTCAAATAGTCTGAAACAAACTGACTTAGTGAATATATAATAAACAAAGGAATCAATAATTAAATGGTTACTTTTAAACAGGCGATAACAAGGCAAAGTAAATAGGCAATTAAATAAGTAGTTTAGGCACAGAGTTTTGTTATCAATTATAAACAATTAATAATAAAAACAAAAAAGGCAATTAACATGGCAAATGAATTCGACATTTTTAACGTAAGTGTAAAAGATTTAGACACTGGTGAAAGACCTTCCACAGGAGGAAGTGATTTATACACACCTAAACCAGATCAAGGACAAGACGGTATCTACCGATCTTTAATTAGGTTTCTACCTAATGCAAAAAACCCAAGAAAACCATTCGAACGTAAGTATGTCTACTGGCTAGAAGACAGAGAAGGAAACGGCTTTTATGCTGATTCCCCTTCAACGGTTGGAGAAAAATGTCCAGTACAGGATATGTTCTTCAAACTAAGAAACTCTGAATCTGCAGTAGATAAAAAGATGTCAGAAGGTTTAAAGCGTAGAGAAGTATTCTATGCATTGGTACAAATCGTAAAGGATCCACAAAACAGAGACTTGGAAGGACAAGTTAAAATTATGAAATTCGGTTACAAAATCAAAACTAAAATTGATGAAGAACTGAATCCACAATTTGACGAACCAACTCAAGTGTTTGATCCATTCGAAGGAAAGAACTTTGAATTAGTAATTTCTAAGAAAGGTGGTTTTCCAAATTATGACTCAAGTAAATTTCATGGAAATAAATCTCCGATGACAATTGGTGGTGAACCGGTTGCTAATGATGATGCAAGCCGTAAAGCAATTTTAGAATTGTTAGGAACTGCACCAGATTTAAATGCTTGGGGGTATAAAGCATGGGATGATTCTGTTAGAGGAAAGGTAATGGGAGTATTATCTCAATTCCATTCTCCTGGTGATTCAATCCAAAACATCACAAGATCAAAACCAGCACCGGTTAATACGAAAGTAACTGAAGCCGCTGCAGTTAAAGTAACAACTGAATCTGAAACTCAAACAGCACCATCATCTGGTGGTACTGAGAAAAAAGAAGATTTTGATGAATTCATTAATGGGTTAGATCTTTAATAACTATGGCAGAAGAAGTAATAATATCTTCTGAAATGAAAGCTCGGATCATTGATAAGGTGGTCCGAGTTCTTCATAATAACCACTCCCATCCGGAGAAAAGAAGAATTTTAGAAAGCAAAGGTAGATTAAATATGGCATGTCCATATTGTGGAGATTCAACCACAACACCTAGGAAAAAACGAGGCAACTTATATTGGAATGATTTATACTTCCACTGTTATAACTGCTCTGCTCATTCTTCCCTAGATGTTTTCTTAGCCGATCATCATGAAAACTTTGAAGGCGACGACAGGATTGATGTAATAAACTATATAAAGGAAAACCGAAAACATTTCTCATTAGGGGAAAGTTTAGATTTCCATCTTTTTGATAAAGTTAAATCAATAGCATTAACTTTTGATGAAATAGCAATGGGATTTAATGTATATCCAATTAATAGTTTAACTTACCAAGCATATCCTTATTTAAAGAGCAGGTTGCTCCATCATAAAACTGAAAGGTTTGCATTTGATCCACGACGCAGAGAATTGTATGTTTTTAATTTAACACCTACCGGTAATATTATAGGTTTTCAAACAAGAGCATTAGGTAGCGAATATGTTGGTCCTAAGTACAAGACTTGGAATATCGAAAGAATACACGATAGATTAAATAAACCACTAAATGTAGATGAAGAAGAATTAGATAACCTAAATAAAATATCAATGTTATTTGGTATTTTAAATGTAGATATGGCTAGAGATTTTTCTATATTTGAAGGTCCAATCGATGCAATGTTTATGAACAACTCTATAGGTTTAACTGGAGTTAAGAAACAGATAATTGAATTTAATGAAATACCTACAGCAAGATATTTCTTTGATAATGATATGGAAGGTAAAACCCGAATGATTGAAAAATTAAAAGGTGGGCAAACTGTATTTATGTGGGAGAAGTTCTTAAAAGACTTTGATATCCCAAAAAGAAAAGTAAAAGATTTAAATGATCTAGTAAAATATGAATTTGCTAATCGAACAGGCTGCTTAGGAGACCTGGATAAATATTTTACAAATAACTCATTAGATATTATTTTTATATAATGAGTATGCAAAAATATAATAATTTCGTGAGTGAAGAAATAGATGATTTTTATAAAGATTTAGAAGAAGGTAGCAAAAACCTTAGATTATTTTCTAAATTTAGTAAATCAGTATTAGGAGAAGTTAAAACTAATTTCTCCATACCTGAACCTAAAAAGAGGTTTCAGCCTAAAGTAAAGGGGTACAAGAAGATTAATAATGATAAAGGTATATTCTAATGGAGTACAATGATACATCAACAGGTGAGGCTAATGAGGTGCTAGCCACTAGATTAGCTACTGACCGAGCTAATTGGAAAGAAAAAATAACTAACCTAGTTGGTTTGTTAAAAGAAATGAGCAACTTGTCAGAATGCCAAGTACTTATGTTATCTTATAGACAAATCTTGCTAGATAAAATTACAGATTTCAAAACAACTAAACACAAAAGGCAAGCTGCATACGACCGATACTATAAAATTAAGTATAGGGAATATTCAATTGACTATGATGTTAAATTAACAAGTGGAGAAAAAACTGCTTTCATTAAAGCTGACTTGAGTCATTTAAGAACTCAAATGGAAATGTTACAATCTCACATGGACTATTATCAAGAATGTATAAAGACTTGTGATAATCTAGCCTTCGCTATTCGTAATAGAATTAGTTTAGACGATAAAGAATATTAATTAATGGAACTATCCCTATCAGAAAATAAAAAGTTTTTAGTCATTGATGCCTGTACTGAATTAGAGTACGAACAGTTGAAAAGCAGTTTGACTAAAAAAATTGAAGGGTGGAGGTTTCATCCTTTAGTTAAAAAGAAAGTATGGGATGGTAATGTATCATTCGTAAAAAGAAATAAAATACCTGCTGGTTTATGGAAAGAGATCTTAGATATCTGTAAAGATTATGATTTTCAATGTTCATTAAATGGTATTACTGATATCTTTGATACTGAAATTAGCGAGGATGCTTTTAGATTATGGGTAACTGATATCTTTGCAAAACATCCTGATTTCAAACCTAGAGAATATCAAATAGATGCTGCATTTAAAATATTAAAATATAGAAGGTGTTTAGCTGAGCTTGCAACATCGGCTGGTAAAACTTTAATATCCTTTATGGTAGTTGCATATATGATGGATAAGTTAGATAAGAAAAAAATCTTAATGATTGTTCCTAATGTAAATTTAGTGTTACAGGCTACTGGTGATTTTGACGAATATAACAAATGCGGAGTTCCACTAAAAACCCAACAGATATATGCAGGTGCAGAAATTAGAAAAAGTTCAAATTTAGTAATTGGAACTTATCAATCACTAGTTAAAAAAGACGAGGAATACTTTAGTCAATTTGATGCGGTATTTGTAGATGAAACTCACAAAGCAAAAGCTAACTCTATCCAAAAGATAATGGATAAATGTTGGCACTGTGATTTTAGATTCGGTTTAAGTGGAACCATTCCTAAAAAGGGAACTGTTAATAGATTAAGTTTAATGTCAGCTATGGGACCTTTGGTTACTCAAGTAAAAGCTAGTCAATTACAACAACAAGGATTTATAGCATTATGTAAAGTTATGCAGCTACACATGGACTATGCAACAGATGCTCAAAAAGAATCGTTCTCATTTCTTTCGAAGAATCCACAAGATAGGCAGAAATTATTTGGCCTAGAGCAAAACTTTATTAATCAAAGTGAAAAGAGATTAGATTTTGTTTGTCAAGTAATTAAAAAGTCAACTTCAAATTCATTAGTACTATTTCATAAAATTGCATACGGTGAAAAGATATATCAAAAGTTAAGACAAATAACTGACAAAAAAGTTTACTATGTAGACGGTTCGGTTAATGTAGATATAAGGGAAGAGTTTAAGGCTAGGATGGAAAAAAACGATGATGTTATTATTGTAGCATCTTATGGAACTTTCTCTACTGGTATATCTATCAAAAACATACATAACATATTCTTTACTGAAAGTTTTAAATCAGAAGTGATCATTAGACAAAGTATAGGTAGGGGGTTAAGGAAGCATGAATCGAAGGATGTAGTGAAAATCTATGACTTTATTGATGATTTCAGGTATAAAGCCGAGGAACATGACTGGGTTAATTACGTTTATAGACATGGGATTGCTAGGCGAACAATATATAAAGAAGAAAAGTTTCCGTTTGATGTACAAAACATCAGATTCTAATATAGAATATCTTTTAAGTAAGACATGGATATATAAAAAAAATAAAACAACTAACATGAAATCAGTCAAAAAGTTTTCTGCAATGTCTGCTAAGGATCAACCGATCACAGAATCTGCAAAAGTAAGCCAAGAAGCTGTCGAAGAATTGATCAAAAAGATTGGTTTTAACAGTATAGATGAATTAAAGAAAGAGAAAGATCTTCTTTCTAAACTAGAAGCACTATCCAAAAGCTTTGCCAATAAAGATAATATTTCTGAAGAAGATCTTGAAGAAGATCGTGCTGAAGATATCGAAGATGAAGTAAATGCAAAAGGTAAACCTAAATCTGTAGAAGGTGAAGCTAAATCTAAAGAAGGTGAAGAAGAAGTTGCTGCTGAAGTCGAAGAAGTAGAGGAAGATGCTACTGAAGAAGAAGCCGATGATGATTTAGTATCAGATGAACAAGAAGTTACAAAGGAAGTACCAGAAGAAGCTGATGAAGTATCAGATGAAGATGGAGTTCCTGTTGCTGATGAAGAAGTTGAAACACCTAAAGCTACCAAAAGAATTATGGCTTTTGAAGATTTCATTAAAGAAAAAGAAGAAACTATTAATAAGAACGTTAATTATCGTGATGATAATGAAGAAGAAGAAGACTACGCCGTTCCAGTAGCTGCTTCTGCTGATGCTCTTTCAGAGTCTGATGAGTCAAAAGGTAAAGACGACGAAGCTGAAGGTGATGAGCTAGAAGACAAAGGAGATAAGAAAGTTGATTCTGAGGATGATAAAGAAAAAGCAGACCATTACAAAGGAGCTGTTAAATCTGATGATGCTGAAATTAAAGCTTTGAAGAAAGATGCTAAACATGACAAAGAAGATGAGGATGAAGCTGAGCAGAATGAATCTGCTATTATGTCTTTTTCTAATTTTGTAAATGAAGCTTATGACAAAGTTGTTTGGGGTGGAAACAAAGGTGATGATTCTGAATCTGAAGAGGATGAAGAAGATTATGAAGAAGATGATAAGACTGATGAAGGTTTTGATGAAGTAACTCTTGGTGGAAACAAAGGTGACAAATCTAAAACTAAGAAAGGTGAAGAAGATTACGAAGATGATGATTCAGTTGAAGAAGATCGCGCTGAAGATATCGAAGATGAAGTAAACGCAAAAGGTAAACCTAAATCTGTTAAAGAAGGTGTTGCTAAGGTAATTACTAAAGTTGAAGATACTGAAGTAAAAGATCAAGAAGCTGGTGATGATGGTATTGCTATTCCAACAATCAAAGGTGACGGTTCGGAAACTGCAGCTGGTATTGCTGGTGATATAATGAATAAAGGTAAAGTTAAAACATTATCTGCATTAGCTGGTAAATTAGTTACAACAGATCAAAAGGTTACTACGGTAATTCCTGATGAAGCAAATGATGTATCTGAAGATGGTATTGAAATTCCACTAGTAAAAGAAGCTAATATTGATGAAGGATGGGGAGCACATGCAATGTCTAATGGTAACTTTAGTATTAAAGATTTGAGAGATCTTAAGATATCAATAGAAGCATGGGAATCAGGTCTTTTCTATTCTGCTCAAAGAGCAGAAATAATTGCGCATATAATAAAAAGAGCTAAGGTAGTAGGTGGTGAGAAATTACTTTCAAAGATTAAGGCCCCGAATGAAAAATATCTAGATAAAGAGTTCAAAAAAGCACTTAAAGAATCAGTAGTTAATGAAGAAGATATTACTTCTGATGATCAATTCAAAGAATATGCTACTGCAATATTGAAAAAAGCATTCGGTGCTGATTATGATGAAACAAAAGCAATGGAAGTAGTTGATGGTTTAATTTCTAAACATGATGGAGACTACGGTGCAATGGTTGGAGCTTTACAATCTTCAATGGGAGAATCTGTTGTTAGTGAAGGTTATGATTTTACTATGAGCGATGCAGCTGATACAGGTGGTACTGATGCAAAAACAGAAACTAAAGTTTTTGCTAAATATTTAAAATATATTGGAGCTAAAGATGCAAGCCAAGCTTATTTGATTGATGCCGAAGATGCCGAAGATTTCGAGGAAACTGGAAAAGCAGAAACGGTTAAAGGTAGTCGTATGTATGGTAATAATAAAGACGAATCATTAGTAACACTAGGTACTATTAAAGGTATAAAAGCAATTAAGATAAGTGATAGCCAAGATACATTTTACTATGTAAATGCCCAAGGTGCTAAAAAGTTATTTTAAACAAACTAAAATTATTAACAAAAAAACAAAAAATTATGAATAATATTAAAAAGTTTATAGATTTCGTAAATGAATCTGAATTACCATCTTGGACTGAAGACGGTCCTTATGACACTCTAGGATACTGGGCTAAAGAAGATGATATGACAATAGCTGATGTTAATAAAAATTATAAACCAGCTTTAAAATACTTAGGAGTAAGATCTATTGATAATATGGTATTGGTTACAAGTGTTGATTCTAGTGAAGCAGCTAACGCCCTTTCCTCTCAGATAAAAAGTTCTAACTTTCTTGGGAATGATAGTGGAAAAGGAATGGATCCAGCCCCGTATACTACTGCATATAAAGGAATGTTAGGAGACGTAAAGATAATTATAGTTCAAGATAATAATCAAGAAAATGCTTATGGCTATGCTGCAGGTGATTCTAGAGGAAATCTTATATAATGAAAAACAAACTAATATATGAAACACATAAAACTGTTTGAACAATGGCTGACTGACAAAAGTCAGCCATTGTTGTTAGAGGGTGGAGCTGCTGGTCATATGAAGCATCCATTTGATAATAAGAACTTAACATTCGGAGATTTTAAAAATCTAATTAATTCTGGATTAAGTGGTGAATTGAATTTCGAGGAAGCACCTACAGAAAAAACAGATGGCCAAAACTTATTTGCTACAATACAAGACGGTGAAGTTAAATTCGCAAGAAATCAAGGTGAAATGAGATCACCTTTAGATTTACAGGGAATTAATCAAAAGTTTGAAGGTCATGCTAGTAAATTAGTACAAGATACTTTTCAGTTTGCCGCTGCTGATTTAGCAAACTTATTAATAAAGCTGCCAGTTAAAACACAGGATGCAGTATTTGATAATGGTAAGAACTTTATGAATATGGAATTAATATACTCAAAGAATCCTAATGTTATCCATTATGATATTGATGTTATACAATTTCATGGTATTAAAAAGACAGACGGTGATGGCAAAATTATTGGGGATGATCCATCTGCTGCTAAAAAAGTAGCAGGAGTTCTTAAGAAGCTCAAATCAGATATCGGTAAAACTTTTACAATCATTCCTCCGAAAGTTCTAGCATTAAGAAAGGATATTAACTTTGATGCTAACACTGCTAAATTTATTAAGAAAGTCGAGGACTTGAAAAATGTATATAATTTAACAGATGCTGATGAGGTTTCAAAATATCACGAAATGTGGTGGATAGATCAAATCGAAGCAACCTTCCCTGAACTATCACAAGATCAAAAGAAAGGCTTATTATTAAGATGGGCATACGGAGACAAAAAGACTCTTAATATTAGAGCTCTTGATAAAGATTTAGGAAAGGAAAAGGCAGCAATCATTAAGAAATTTGATAAAGAAGATGTTAAAAAGAAACAAAAGGAAAACATTAGACCGTTTGAAGATTTGTTCTTAGAGTTAGGAAGCGTTATATTAAAGAATGCAAGTAACTTTGTAGCAGCTAATCCTACTAAAGAAATGCAAAGACTTCATAAAGAAATTAAAGCCGCAGCCGCAGGTATAAAAAAGAGTGGTGATTTAAGTCAGATAGAAAAGGTAACTAAAGAACTTGAAAGATTAGATAGAATTGGTGGGGTAGAATCAATTATACCAACTGAAGGGCTTGTGTTTAAATACAAAGGTACTACTTATAAATTAACTGGAACTTTTGCTGCAATTAATCAGTTGATGGGTATTATGAGGTATGGTAGGTAGTTTTAAGATTGTTAATAACTTTTTAAAACAAAACAAGACTTTATAGTATGAAACCCAATAAAATTGATTATATTTATACTATAATAAAAATACAAAGATATGAAACATTTGCATAATTACGATTCTCTAAATGAATCAAACGAATTAGACACAATCAAAAAACAAGTTTTGGATTTTGCTGAAAAGAAAGGTAAATCTAAATGGGGTGACTTACAGAAATTTATTTTAACTCTAAAGGGATTAGATCCAGATGATAGAGATAATCGTGGTCAATTTTCTTCATATTTTTCAGGTGGTTCTTCATGGAGGAAAAACACAATGAAACAAGGTGATCATGGTAGAAATGCAAATTCTGCTGGTTTATTAATGAGACCAACTAAAAAAGATCCTAGGTACTTAGCAAAAGATGGTAAAGATTATACTGTTAAAATTTGGGATGGCAAATCTAAACTAGACTAATATGAAAAACTTCAACGAATTTATAACCGAAGGTATTAAATATAAAGACCGTAGTGGAAAGGCTTTTACTATTAAGGGAATTGATTTTATCTATACTGAACAGGGTGGCAGATTCTATGGAACATCTTTATATGATGTTGCCAAAACTTCAAATGTTAATAAAAAATCTAAAATTGGTTTAGATGCAACTAATGAATTGTTAAAGTCTATTGGTATTAAAGATGAGGCACCAAGTAGATATGAAACCGATGAATTGAATAAGATCTGTAAACAACTAAAGAAAAAGGGTATAGCATGTGACTACGGCGACCACATGGACGTATCATAATGCTAATGTAATAATATATTAAAATCACGTTAAGTGTATTAAAGGTGAGTTAAATGTCTCGCCTTTTTTTGTTCTTAAACAATCAAATATATAAAAGGTATAACTAAAAACTAATAATGAAAGAGTTAACAAACATATATAAAGAAACCGGGCAGCAATTCATAGATGATCTATTTAAAGATTACTTGTTAGTGACCGAGAAATTATCAGGATCATCATTCTCGTTTGAGAGACATGGTGATGAGCTGCGATTTTTTAAAGGCAGTAATAAGCAACCTATTAATTTAGTGGACCGAACACTGATGATGTATTATGAACAGGCAATTCAATATATTCAAAATAAAACAGAAGGTCATGTAAAAGATTTACCAGAGTATTGGAGATTCTGTTTTCAATATTTTGTAAACAACCAGCCTGGTGCAATTAAGTATGACAATCTACCAACTAATAATTTATTACTTACTCATATACAAGTAAGAAATCCAAAGGGTAAAATTGCTAAAGTAATCGAAGATCCTAGGGTACTTAGGGATTGGGCAGAGATACTTAATGTAACTCCACTTATTCCAATTTTTAGTGGCTATTTAAAAGAAGCACAAAAGAAAAAGATTAGGGAATTCCTATCAACACCAAAGGAAGATCAATTAGAAGTATTTGGAACTAGTTCATTTGCTAAATATTTAATTGATGCGTTAAATCCAACAATCAAACAAACAACATTACAGAGTGATTTAGATAAACCAATAGATTCTATAATCTTTAAGTTTTTTAAGCAGGGTACTAATCAAATCTTTACTGCAAAAATGATTGACCCATACACACAAGGGTTGATGAAAGATAAAGAACCTGTCGATTTAAGAAGAGCACCTGCTGATATTAATGAAATTTTATTATTAGATATATTAGCCTTTGTAGAACAGCGAGGATTAAGAAGTGGTGAATTACTAACAACTAGCCCACAAGAAAGATACTTAGAATTAATGTCTAATCTTTTCAATGATTATATTGCAAAGAGAGGAGTTGATCTACAAAAAATAGATATTGAAAAAGCTGAGTTTGCAAAAGGGCCAGAATTCAATTTAAATTTAGGCTTAATTAAAAATCAGAGAACTAGAGAAATACTACAAAAAACTGAATCTTTACAAAACCTATATAAAATAATGGTAGGATCTTTAAGGAAGAAAAGAAATCCTGAGAGAGTAGGTTCAGTCATGACAAAATCAGTAGTAGAAGATTTTAATAAGATGGTCGCGAAAATCACAGATACTATTAATACAGAAACTGATGGGAAATTTAAAACTTTTGGTGATTACTTAAATACAAAGGTTACAGAGAATGTAGACTACAAAGATTTGGAGGAATTGGTAGTAGAAGAAAAGGTTATCAATTATAATAAGTTTATACATTTAGGTAAGGTTGCTATTAATGAAAATAAAGATAAAGAAGTGGAACATTTAAAAGGTTATAATGAGTTTAATGAAGAGAGTATTAATGAAAAACAGTTATCTGTTAGCATTGATGGAAACCTTGTAGGTAGTGTTAATGATAATGACACTGGTGCAATTGATACTATTAAGAGAATAGCAGGTTCTTCTGTAGGTAAAGACGAAGTATTAGCAGTGTTAACTAATATAGGAATACCTGTTGATACTCAAAATGATGTAATTAATATATTAGCTGGTGGTGATTGGGCTAAAGCAAGCAGTTATTTATTAAACAGGACATTAGATATTAACTCAATATTAGGTAAAACAACATCAGCGTCAGCAGTAAATAAAAAATATTTTGGGCTTACTGATGCTAAGTTATCTAATAAGTTTTTTAGCTTTCAATGGATAACAAGTCCACCAATGGGTAAAGGCGAGGTTTGGTTGAGTTTAGTACTTAATCAAGGCGCAAAGGCAGGTGTTGGTGATGTTTCAGTTAATGGTAATCTTACAGAAGTTAAAGGGGTTAATGCTAGGATAGTAGGCCAAAGCGGTTATGGCGATGCAAAGAAAATGGCATTACGATTTAAAAAAGCATTAGAAGATATCTGTGTTGCTTTAGGGATTACTTATGATATAAAAGATGGAAATGGTTTGGCTTGGAACATAACACTAAAAGAACAAAGATTATTAGGTGAAAACTTAACAGAGATGGCTAAACTGAAAGAGGGTGGATTTTCAAAGAAGGATCTTTTAGTTATTTCTAAACATATCATTGCATCTTATCAAGAATTATACACAGGGCTTAATACTAATAAATATCAAAAAATATTAATACCAGTTATTTCAAAGGACGGCACAATTGACCCTCGTGCATATAATAAAGTATTACTTAAACTATCTTATGAATACTATCACCAGGTAGAGCAGTTTGTTTATTTTGCAATGACAAATAATAAAACTGGTAAATTTCTAATAATTAAGCCTGATGATTTTAACAAATTAGTTGACAGCGGCCGTGTTAAATTCACTCCTCCGAGTTGGGGTTCAAGCGGCGGCACTATGGGTGGGTATTTTGGAATTACACTAGTACGCTAGTAAATATATAGATTATAAATGGACAACTTAAAAGACATAAACGATTTCTTAACAGAAAAGAAAGTAACTGTTAAGAGACGGTATACTGAATCTCATCCTGCAAAAAATGTATCAACATCTGCAAGAGTAAGATCTAGTATAATAGAAGCTATCGCTGATGGTCATATTACTGAAGCTGAAATGGCTAAAATATTAACAGAACTTAAAGCTCATAAGAGATGGTTGAATAGAAATAAAACTTTATTTAACATAAGTGAAGACCAAGAAGGAATAAAAACTTTCTCATTATCACCATACGGACAAAGAGTTATGAACGCAACAAAAACAACTATTATTAACGAAGCTTTAACAGTTCCTCATAAAGAACAAGGCAAAAAACCTGTAAATATATTTGTAGGAAGATTTCAACCTTTTACATTAGGGCATGTTAAAGTATTCGAAAAAATGTACAAAGAAAATGGGTATCCTGTTGTTGTATATTTAGTAAGAGGTAAAAAACCTGATCCAGAGAAAAGGCCATTCGACGAAGATCTTCAACAAGCAATGTTTGCTAAGATGAAAAAACAATATCCATTTTTGGAAGCAAGTTATGTAGTTCCTAATGGTGCTATTGATACTTTATATTCTGCCGCAAGACCAGCATACGAACCTATGTTATGGGGTTATGGTACTGATAGGAAGAAGGCTTATAATGGAATGATTGATAAACAAGCATATAGAGATCAACTTGGAGTTCATCCAGAATTCAAAGGTTTTGAAATTAAAAGAGGTGAAGAAAACATCTCAGCATCTAAAGTAAGGAACGCCCTCAAGATAGATGATGAAAAAACATTCAAACAAATGACACCGAAAAGTATACATAGTTTTTATAAAACTTTACAAAATACTTTAAGTCCAATAAAAGAAAATAATAATACTATGAAAAATTTAAAATCAATCAATGAATTTGGTACTAATGTATCAATAGTTAACGAAGGCACAGCACCTGATGCAGATAAAGCATTAAAAGATTTAAAAAGAAAAGGTTCTCAAATTGATTGGCTTGATGATGCTGATGATAATACAAAAAAGATTTGGAAAAAGGCTGGTGTTAATCCTGAAGATGAAAATACAATTATTCTTTATTCTTATGCTAATGACTCCTGGCCTGAAACCAAAAAGATATTAAATAAGCACAACGTAGATTATAAAGAATTAGAGGATCCTAATGCAGATGGAGAATCTTATATTGTATTTGTAAAAGAATCTACTGTTAATGAAGAATATGTTGAATCAATGGATTCTGTTGAGATTGGAAATGCATTAGGTAAAATCGAAACATTATGGAAAGCTTGGAAGGATGGTCCAATGACAGAACCTAATATGATTAAACCTGCACAAAAGGAACTTAAAGGTTGGTTAGATCGTTGGTTTAAACAAAATATAAAGTAATGTCTAAAAAGATAAAGGAAAATGAAGCAGGAACTGTTGGGCTAAATCCTAATATGAATGTTCAGAGTATGGGTAATGCAACGCTGCCTGGGAATCCTGGGTCTATGAATTCATTCAGTAGCCAAAAAACAGGTAGTGGTGATTTAATTGAACCTGTTAAGAAAAAGAAAAAGAAAAAGCGTTTATTATCATTCAACAAATTTTTAAATATTGTGAAGGGTTGATAAATAAAACAAAGACTATCAACTGTTATGGCTGTATTACCTAAGTATCAATTAAAAGAGTTATTCGAAAGCGGGGATCTGATCACACAAGTAACACTTGGTGATTTAATAGATGCTACATATAACCCTATACTGGTTGGTGGAACTGACATTGTATTAAATACAGTTACTACACCATCTGGTACAACAATTACTATTAATTCATCAGGGGGTGGTGGTACTGGAACTGTGACATCGGTAGGTGTTCTTAGTTCTACTTTTATTACTTCAATAATAACCAATGGTACAACTACACCAGTTATAACATCTTCATTGAGTGCAACAGGTACCCCCGATGCAACAACATATTTAAGGGGAGATAACACATGGGCACCTGTGGCATCTGCAACTAGTTATACTAATGCTACTGCAACACCACAGAATTTCCCAAGTAATACAAATCCTAATATACCAGCAGGTTCTACATTCACTGCTCAAACATTTACCGAGATGATGAATAAGATGCTATATCCTACATTAGATCCTTCGTTAAGTAACCCATCAAACGCATTAAGCTTAAGCCCCAGTCTCTTGCAAGAAATCGGCTTAGTTACTGCATTAAATTTTACTGCGAGTTTTAATAGAGGTTCTATTAGTCCGCAGTACACAGCAGCAAGTCCGTATAGGAGTGGTTTACCAAATACTTATAATTATACAGGAACTGGCGTATCTAATAATCCAAGTACAAGTTTAACTGACTCTGAGACTGTGGTTTCTTATACTGTTCTATCAGGTTATCAATCATGGACAGGTTCTGTTTCATATGATGCTGGTGTACAACCTAAAGATAGCATAGGCGATGATTTTGATAGCCCATTAGCAGCAGGTACAACTAGTGCTAATACAGTTTATATAACTGGTGTTTATCCACCATTTGCAACAACAGTAGCTATTGGGACACTAACAAAACAATCATTACAAACAATGACTAGTCTTATTCAAGTATCAATGGTTGCTGAGACTGGTGGTATTAATCAAAGAATAGATATTCCTGCAGTTTGGTCAATAATAACAGGATTACAACAATTTAATACACTAAGTAATACTTGGGATAATATAAATCTAACATCATTTACAACACCAATTGCACCGGTAGCAGTAACACATACAATACAGGGTATTGTTATTAATTATAACAGGTATACTTATCAAGGTCCACCTATTGGCGCAAGACAATTAAGATTTATAACATAATATATACAATATGGCAGGGAATAGAAATAACGGAACATTAGGGATATCGGCAAATTTTGAGCCGCAAGTATCTGCACCATTTGATGCTAGAGCTATCGTGCCTACTCAGGCTGATTTACTAGTAGCTGCAACATGGGTGGCCAATGACGGAAATACTTGGATTTATGTAGGTATGACTGTTACTGTAGCAAGTGACCCAACACCAGCAAATAATGGGGTTTATATTTTATTGAATGTTGCAGGATTCGCATTACTCTCTAATTGGCAGTTTGTTGGGGCAGGTAATACTGGCCCGCAAGGACCACAAGGACCACAAGGTAATACTGGTGCAACAGGTGCAACAGGTGTACAAGGTCCACAAGGTCCACAAGGTGCAACAGGTGTTCAAGGTCCACAAGGACCACAAGGTAATACAGGGGCAACAGGTGTTCAAGGTCCACAAGGACCACAAGGTAATACAGGTGCAACAGGTGTTCAAGGTCCACAAGGACCACAAGGTAATACTGGTGTACAAGGTCCACAAGGACCACAAGGCGCGGCTTCAACAGTACCCGGTCCACAAGGACCGCAGGGGCCAGCTGGAGCTGGTTCGAACTATGTAGCAGGTGATGGTATTATAATAGATGAGGCTACAACCGGTGGTCCATATATTGATGTTGATTTATATACAGCGGGCTGCGCACCAGAAGGACCTAACTTAGAATTTGTAAGTAATCAACTTAATTTTAAAGGAATTCATATTAGAGATGAGGGCTCGGTAGTAGGATCATTTCAAACACTTAATTTTATTGGTTCTGACGTTCAAGCCATATCATCAAGCGATCCTTGTGTAGTTGACGTTTATATTCCAACACCAACCTTTGCATCTCATTTTAATACAAACGCGCCAGGTACAACGAATGCCGAGTGTAATTGTAATGTTACTTCATATTCAACACCAAGAATAAGTAAGCCTACAACAGAAGGTAATCCATTTAAGACTGGTGGTGGTGCTAATCCATTATGGGCAGCAACAGATAGCAAATCAACTTATAGAGATGTTGGTGGTACTGGTGTCTTAACATTTACAACTGTGCAAGATTGTACTGGTTTTGGTGGCGATTCTACTATTACAGTAAATGTATATGATGCTGATGGCACTTCAGTTTTAACAGGTGGAACTTTTACAACACCTGTACTAATAGCTAACGGTACACACACATCAGCTAATAATCTTATAACAGTAACAATTGCTAACTATGCAGCTGATACTACTAAGTTTAAAGCTAAACCATCCTTTAGTATTCAGTTTGGTAGCATACTTGCACTTGCATCTAATAATTTAGATGGTGGAAGATATCACGTTGAGTTAATACACAAGACTGATTCTGGTACTGATACAGGTTTAGATTATAAATACTTTGGGCCTAATGGAAATACTATCCCAACTTCACAAACATATACAGCATCAACACAAGATGTATTTTTTGATACTAATCTATCAACACCAGATATTACAGGTGCTACTACAGTAATACAGAGTCCAACTGGAACTATAAACACAAAACACTTAAGTGGTGTTGAATACTATATTCTTAATTCTGAATTTGAAATTGAAGTTCTAGATATTGAAACTTATAATGCAAATACACAAGGTAGGTCAGGTGGAACTAGTTATAATTTTAGATCACTCGGTACTGATTATGGATTACCTGTACAGCAGCTTACTGCATGGACTCCTAGTAATGGAACGTTT
>Ga0307998_1000399_pt1 | contig 24827 bp, 27 predicted proteins | sample Davwhametageno37_FD_203147 | JGI IMG/M metagenome (GOLD analysis project Ga0307998, IMG submission 203147) | Marine microbial communities from Davis Island wharf, Antarctic Ocean - #37 | ecosystem: Environmental > Aquatic > Marine > Unclassified | place: Antarctic Ocean: Davis Island wharf... | reverse complement strand
CAGCATGTTTGGGGGGGTGGCCGCCAGCAAGGCCTGGGCGTAGGACACCGTGATGTTGTTAGTGGCCACCATCAGTTCGACGCACTCGACCTGGCGCGTCGGTTTGAGCTTGCGCAGGACCGGACTCAGGTTGGCCGAAAAGTGCTTATCCCTGAGCAGTCGAACAGCCTCCGCGCAGATTCCGTCCAGCAGGTTGATCTTCTTGGTGATGTGCTCCAGGTCCAGTTCCAATGATTTCGCCAACCGAGCCGGTGTGACGCCACGGTCCACCGCCCGCCGGATCATGAAATGCTCCTGGATGGTCGACAACCGGTTGATGCGGTTGTTGTAGGTGTAGCTCTCGTCGTCCTTGGCTATCAGGCATGGAGCATCAGTGAAGCCCAATTCCTGCAAGGCAAACATTCGGATGTGCCCGTCCAGCAGCAGGTGCATACCGCTGGTCCTGTCTGCTTTGGCGATCGTCAGGGGTTCAATCAGGCCAACGGCATCGATGGAGGAAATGATCTGCTTGAACTTGCGCGAACTCATGAGCCCGTCAGGGGCTTTGCGAGAGGGCAACAGTTTGTCGAAGGCCACCGTAATGGGGTCAGGGATGAATCCCAGGTTGCTTTGCGTCATGAGGCGTTTCCTGCGGGCCAGACGCGTTCAGCAATGTATTTCGGCAGACTATCCAGCCCCTCGGCGCGCAACAGGTTGGTGAAGTTCTCATCGGCCATGAGTTGGCGCATGGCTTCAGCTACGAAGAGCAGTCGCTGCTGGGCGAATTCCGCTTTCTTGACCATGAGCTTTTGCCGTTCGACCTCGTGCTGGTACGTCCTGATCAGGCTGGAGGACGTCACGTCCGGGACCTTGCGCGGCGCCCCCCTTGCGATGGACCGCCCCAGCGATCGGCGTTTTTCGATGACTTTGCGCGCCTGGATCAGGTGGTTGCCGCGCAATTGGCCGTTTTCATAGGCCTCTTGCAGGGCCGCCTGGATGTCCTTGTCATTACTACCAGCCCCTGCGATGGCCAGCGCAGCGTTGAGCGGAATGCGGCCACTTTCAACCGCAATCAGTAGCCGCTCCTCACCGTTTTTGAGTAACTGCAAGATGCCATGAACGTAGTCCTGGCCCAGCCCCGTCTTTTGGGCGATGGCCTTTTTGTCGTAGCCCTGATCGCGCATCTGTTCGATGCCCGCCAGCAACTCCAGGGTTCGCCCCTGGCGGCGGGCGATGTTTTCAGCCAGGCTCATGATGAAACCGTCTTCGTCGCTGACATCGACGACCATGGCCGGGATGGTGGTCTCGCCCAGGGACTTGAAGGCTTTGAGCCGACCTTCACCGCAGATCAGCAAGAATTTCTCCCGGCCATCGCCGTCCTTGCGCGGCGTGACCGTGATCGGCTTCTTCAAGCCAATGTTCTTGATGTTTCCGACGATGTCATCGAAGATTCGGCCATTTCGGTCGCGCGGATTGAGGACTTCGATCTTGTCGATCGGAATCATCTGGAGATTGCTGGACGGATGTTCTTTGCTCATGCGGCCCTCCTGACGCGGGTACGTTCTGCCATGCCGTGGAGATAGTCCAGGCTGTCAAAGCGGTAGCTCTCGAACTCGATGCCGTTGTGTTCGGCCAGGCTGATGCGTGGCAGGCCGAAGTCCAGGCGCGGGAGCAAGTAGTAATCCAGTGGAGCTTGGTTCGGTTGGTCCAGGCGCACGGCCACCGTGATGTCAGGTGCCAGACTGGTGTCGAAGCGAACCTTCCAGCGCAGACGCCCGCTGTCGTGGGTTTGGCACCGGGCCAAAACGACCGAAATGCTGAACTCCCGGTTCACCGTCAGCAGGTCGGTGGCCGGGTCTCGCGCGACCGTGCCACCGAGTTGCGCGATGGCTCGTTCGGTCTGGCCGATGATTTCCGGGTGCAGCTTGCGCAGGAACTTGTTGACCTCCAGGAACTGGTAGTCCCGATCGGGGGTGAAGCCCACCGCCTCATAGGCGCGGATCAGGCTGCCGAAGCGGTGGATGTAAGCGGCGGCCGACGGCATCCCTTCGGCCTCATCGATGATCAGACCCGACAAAAAGCCACGATGCTGGTACAGGTTGCGCAGTTTTTCGATCAACTCCTCGCTGCTGAACCGGTGCGCCCGGGCCCGGATGATGCCTTGAGCCATGTAGAACACTTCCGGCGGCACGATCGCCTCGAAGGCGCCTTCCTTCTTGATCCACATGTCCGGTTGGTTCGTGATCCGGTGTTTTTTGAGCTTGAAGGAGATCCGGTTGTAGACGTTGTTGCCGATGTACTTTTCGTTGGTCAGCACCTCGCGGACAGTGGCCCGTGTCCAATCCCGGTCCAAGTCGGTACGAATTCCCTGGCCATTGAGTCGGGCCGCGATTTCCGACTCCGGTATGCCGCCATCGATGAACCACTTGTAGATCTGGTTGACCGTCTGTACCTCGGAGTCGGGGCCTGGCATCAGGATCACCCGATCCGTTTGCAGGCTTTTGTGCTCTCCGCGAGTCAACTCAGTTTTGACGGAGCCACTCTGGTCGATCAGGACGCGGCGCAGGCCGTAACCGGCCGGGCCACCTTGCCGGTACCCCAATTCGATCAGGCGGCACTGCCCGGCAAACACCTTGGCGGACAGTTCCCGGCTGTACTCGCCCGCCATGGCACGTTTGACACCTTTCACGATGGTGGAAACCGGTGAGCCGTCGTTTTCAAACTGTTCGGCCACGTAGGTGACGTGGATGCCAGCGCGGCGACAGATGTACTCGTAATAGGCGCTTTCGTCAGCGTCCTGGAACCGGCCCCAGCGGCTGACGTCATACACCAGCACCATCTGGAAGTCGGTGGTACCGGACTCCACGTCTTTGATCAATTGCTGCAGCGCCAGCCGCCCGCCAATGTTCAGGCCACTTTTGCCTTCGTCGGCATAGGTCCGCACGATCTCGATGCCGCGTTGAGCAGCGTACTCGCGGATCTTGTCGGCCTGGTTTTCGGTCGAGTACTGCTGGTGCTCGGTCGACATCCGGACGTATTCGGCAGCCCGGAACAAGGCAGGTTGGTCTGGCTTTCCACTCTCTGATTCTTCTGATTGCATAGGGACCGATCACACAATTTTTGATTGGTGCTCTCGGGCCCTGCGTTTCACTTCATCTGTAGCTGTGGCGCCGGTGGTTGCCAGCGTCGAGGTACCGTTGAGGCGGTTGCCATGCAGGTGTTCGAGAGCTCATTTGGGCGCAACGGTAATGCCCGGCATGTGAGATGACCATCACGTCCTCTCTTTGCACGCGTCCTTTTTGCAGGGACATTCCACGCGCGCCGGGGTGATTTCCGCGATCCAGACGTCACTCTTTGCAGACGGTTCCTGCTGGAACTTGATCCAGTACAGGCCGGATAGTGGGGTGCCTTTGGTCACCACGGTCGCCACCGGTGCTGGGCTACTTTTGTCAGTCTGGCTCCTGTACGTTCGCCAGTAATCAGGATTACGATCAAGCCACGCGCGCTGGCTGCGTGACTGGTTGTCACGGTAGTCGGGATCGGTCTGCATCTTGACGCTTTGCCACCGAAGTCGTCTCTCGCGTTGACAGGCGGGTGCCGAACAGTAGGCTTGATCGGGGACCTGAGGTCGGGGTGTAAACGGCTCGCCGCAGCAGGCGCAATTTTTGGTGGGCATCGAGTTTCTCCATACGAAAATTTGTATGGAACCCGCTGGCCAACTCTGGTGGCCTATTGCCTCGTGCAACGATGTTGGCGACTCGGTATGGCTTCAAACCAATCAAACACCCATTCACACCCATTTCTTCTCCTTGTCTTTACAAGTGAGACGAATCGTCACAACGAGGTCATGACACGACGGTGCGCTCCGCAATGGCTGCGCTTATCGCTGCGATGTCAGCCACGAAGTGTTGTCAGCAACTTCACCAATTCGACAATGGCAGTGAACGGTTCGGGATCTGTGTGCGCCGTGAAACGCGCTGACAACCGTTCTGCACGCAGGGTGGCGACCGATAAATGCGCGCCGGTGATCGCGAACGCGTTGCCAGCACCTTTGTCGTACCCTGGAATGTGCAGCTTGAGGCGGCGCATCACTTCATCACGATGCAGCGGAGCCTGAATATCCTCAAAATGCAGCAACAGCCACAACTCAAAACTGGGCACGGAAGCAATGGCCTGAAAGGCTACCGGCTGCTTGGCATCGTTCCTGAGCTTGCCATCGAGCGAGGCAGCCAGCGTCAGCGCCTCGTGATAACTGTCATGGTCATCGCGGTCAAACACGGCATAGACCTTCTCGAACGCGCGACGCTGAATGTTCTTGTGGCGGTCGCCATCTTCAAACAATGCTTGGGCGTACTGCACCACCTGGATAGGTGCAGTGCCCAATTCGCTGGGTCGAACTTCCACATTGGCAGTGTGCAAGCGGAAGGCCGCACGGATCTCACGAAAGTAATTCGGCTCGGTCTTGCTGCCTTCAGAAACGATCAAGATGCGGTCGTAGCTCGCCCGCCGTCCCTGCTTGCGCTCAAGCTGTTTCTGTTGTCGCTCTTTGGGGGAGTTGTCGCGAGCCATCAGTGTTTCAGCCCCAGGGTGTGGCTGAGGAATGGCACGCCGCCATACCGTCCCATCAGGTAGCCGCGTTCCAGTGCCTCGTTCTTGCGCGGGCTGAATTCGGATAAGCTGACTAACGCCGAGGTCTGATCACGGTCTTTTTCTACGAACCACACTTGATCACGTCGGAACAAATCTGGTGCGTCCAGCAGCGACGTGTCGTGCGTCGTGAATATCAGTTGTGCGCCGCCGGTGTTGATCTCTGGGCGGTGGAACAGTCGCACGAGTTCGCGCACCAGCAAGGTGTGCAAGCTGGTGTCGAGCTCGTCGATGACCAGCGTTAGTCCTTTGCGGAGGATGTCGAGCACTGGTCCTGCAAGAAACAGCAAATTGCGCGTGCCGTTGGATTCGTCCATCAATTCAAACACGGCTTTGCCCTGTTCGGTGACGTGATGGAAGCGCAGCTTGTGTTCTTCCATTTCTTCCGAGCGCACTTCAGTTTTACCGGCCACCAAGTCAAAGTGAACGGCCTGCCCAGGGACTTTGCGTGTTTCCACATCAATGTCGGCGATGCTGATGTCGGCAGCAGAGAGGAAGTTGCAAATCTCCTTGCGGCCGTCATCCTGCTTGAGCATCTGAATGGACACCTGAGGACTGAGTTGGGCTTGCTCGTTGAAGATCACCAGGCGATTCACAAACCAGTCGAACACCGGTCGCAAGGCTTCGCTGTTGAGTTGTACGGCCATCGACAGGAAGAGGGCGTTCGGTCGGGTGGCACCTTCCCACAGGTTCTTGGGTCCTTTCAGGCCGGGACCGAAGTCGTAGACATCCTTGCCGGTCTCAGTGTCAAAGCGGCGTGTGAACCAACGCTGGGGCTTGAACGCCTTGTAAACCAGCAGGTGCTCACTGACGATCCGCTGAGCTGTCATGGAAAAGCCATACTGGTAGCGCACACCATCGAGCAGGAACGTGACTTCGAACTCGCTGGGTTGACTGGCGGAATCGACATCGAGTCGGAAGGGCTGAACTGCGAAGGTCTGGCCCGGCTGGATCGCCGTCGCGGACTCGGTCACCACGCCGCGCATGTACTGCAGGGCTTTAATGAGATTGGACTTGCCGCTCGCGTTGGCACCATAGACCACAGCACTACGCACCAGGGTGGGTGCGGCACTGATGCCGGTGGCTTGGGTGTGGGTGTCCTGCAGGGTCTTGTCCTTGGACGCAACAAGACTAAGCACCTGCTCGTCGCGCAGACTGCGGAAGTTCTTGACGCGGAACTCGACCAGCATTGCATTCACCTCGTTTTTCTAAAATAGAGTCTCATTATGACTCAAAAGTGCAAAAAACAAAGATATTTTTGAATTCTGGGGTGGTTTGAGTGATCTGGGTTGGCATCGCAGGCCTGCCGGGTGTCAAGTCCCCGTTTGAACTTCGCTGGAGCCTTGACGTGGCACCCAGCTGCGGTTCGGCCAAATCGTCGAATCCGCGCCCTAAAGACCCGTGGGTTACTATCTGGTTCTGAAAGCGGACGCGGGTTCGGTTCCGTGTTCCACCACCACTATTTGAAAAACCAACCGTTCTCGGTTGGTTTTTTTTCGCCCGTTCCCCCCAGTGTTGGCGCGGTTTCCGGGCATGGCCTCGAGAGCGCCACCCCTGCGAAGTCGGCGTTTTCGCCCCCGCTGACGCCTCTCTGTTCTCCGTTTTCTCTGGTGGTCACGCGAGCGTTCTCGAGGCCACTTCCTTTGCTGGCGCGGGTTTAGAGGCGGTCGGTTGTGGTTGGCAACTCCTGTAGCGGTGGCGACCCTACATAACAAATCTGCGGGTTGGGATCCCGGCTAATTGCGGTCATCCGGGAGTAACTGCTTTGCGTCGGGGGGTGATGCAAGTCAGAGTAACAACTCTATTGGCTAGCCCGCACTTGACAAATATCTCCGTACTGCCGTACATTTGTACGTACTTACGGCGTTTTGCCGTTTAGCCGGAGAATTGTCATGGCAAAAGCAGAACGACTTGAACTACGACTCGACGACGAACTCGTTGAACGCATCGACACCTGGATGAATGAGACGGGTCAAGCCAGCTCTCGCTCCGACGCTGTCCGTCAGCTAGTGGATATCGGGCTCGGCACGGTGACAGGCAAGAGTATTCACCTCACTGATGGCGATAAGCTGAACTTCATGATGCTGCGAGACATCATGAAGCACCTGAAAATTAAGGACACAGAAACCGATGTTGATCTCGTCGCAGAGACCATCTATGGGGGGCACTACTGGGCTCCGACGTGGGAGATGCAGGGTTTGTTCCATAAGCATGCAGACCGACCTGCAGATGTCACTCTGGTGGTCAACACGCTGGACATGTGGGACTTCATCGAAGGCTGCATCGAGAAGCTGACGCCGGATGAGACCGAGCGCCTGAAGGCGGCGAACCATGGATACCTGCCGAAGTTCGCGGGTTTCGACGGTAACAACGAGACCTCGTTGATGAGCATCGCTCGCTTTATTGTCGAGAAGATGGATCGCTTCTCTCGCTTCAAGAAGCGCGATTTCAACTCGCACGCCCCGACTGCTGCGCGCTATCGCCGCATGACAGCAGCGTTCGAGCCGATCCGGGCGACGCTAGGCTTTGGCCGCGACCTCGGCGTTGACCAGATCATCGAGTTGCTCAAGGTCGAGCGCTGAGTAGGGCACTCCGTCGCAAGCCCACCACGAGCAGGCTTCTCCAATGTCCGTCACGCGACAAGCTGTTGATTGAAAAGGAACTCAACAGACACCTTCATGTGCCCTTGTGTGGGTTTGACTGGCAGATTTGCGGCTGCGAGATCGGGGTAGTCCATATTCCTGCCGGGTCGAAAGCGTCAGTTCAGCCTGAGATACGCAGTACATGTTTCTGGGCAGTCCAGCTACTGGGCCAAGGGCGGCGCATCACCTTCTCCAGCACGGCATCGGGCGAGCCCACCAGCCGTTCCACGACCTCCGGGGCCAGGAGCGTCAGCCGCATGACCCGGCGCACCTGCGTCACGTCCATGCCTTCGGCCTTGGCGATCTCGGCCACCGATGCCGCCCGCTGCTCATCCAGCAGGCGTTGCCAGTGGTGCGCCAGTCCGAGTGCCCGCATCAACGCAGTGTCCTGCGCGGCCGACCGGGCTTCTCGCTCCAGGGTGGCCTCGGACAGAAATTCCTGTGGCGCGTCCAAGGGCGTGATGACCTGCTTCTTCAGCCCCCGCTTCACCAGCGTCCAGGGCACGAAGGTTTCCAGTTGCACGCCGCCTGCCGGGTTCGGCAGTTGATAGGTGACCGGATCACCCTTGAACCGGCCCCGGTGCTTCTTGCTCATGCGTCCTCCTCAAAGCGCTTCACGATCTGGCGTTGCGCCTCCCAATCCACCGGCAGCGGGTTGCGCTGGAACCAGATCAAGTTCATCCGCCGAGGCTGCCGCCCGGCCATCAGCAGTTCGAGGATGTCAGGTGCGAGCAGGGTCAGGCGCATCAGCTCGTTGGGCACCGAGGGGTGCAGTCCTTCGGCCCGGGCAATGTCTGATCCACTCTTCATCACACCGGTGTCCACGAGGTGCTGCCAGTAGAAACCGCGTGCCACCCCCTCCAGCAGCGTCACATCGTGAACATGGCGGTCGTCGGCGGCCACGCGCCGCGCGCCCCGGCGGCGAAACGTCAGGGGCACGAAGGTTTCCAGTGTGTCGTCCATCAGGCTTCGACCTCCACCAGTTCCGCGCCGATGCCCCTCGGGGCGAACTCACCGATCAGGGCGTCCCAGCCCAGTTCCCGCCACTTCACCTTGATGCCCTGCACCTCGCCGACTTGGACGAGGTCGATGCGCTCGATCATCAGGTTGGCGATGCGGTGGCGCTCGACCGGGAACAACTGATCCCACACGTCGTTGAGCCGTCCCATCGCCATCACCGTGGTGGCCTCGTCAACCTGTCCGCCGTTGCGCTGGATGTGGCGCACCACCGATGCGATGGATTCCGGGCTGGTCAGCACTGTGCGGATCTGGGCCACCACCGCCGCCTCGATCTCAGGTGCAGGCAGGCGTTCGTAGCTCTTGCACGGTGCCCCGAACCGGCTTTCCGACTTGGACACGTAGTAGTGGTACTTGCGCCCGTTCTTGCGCGAGTAGGTCGGGTACATCCGTTCGCCCGAGGGGGCGTATAGCAGGCCGCGCAGCAAGGCGTCAGTACGCGACCGGATCTTGGTCTCCACCGACCGGGCGTGCCCATCCCTCGCCAGCACCGCGTGAACCTTGTCCCAAAGCTCCTGGTCGATGATCGGCGGGTGCGCGCCGGGGTACCAGTTCCCCTTGTGCGACAACTCCCCCAGGTAGATGCGGTTGCGCAGCAGCTTGTGCAGGTACTTTTTGTCAATGCGCGTGCCGTTGCGGGTCTGGCCCTCCTGCGTCGTCCAGGCCTTGGTCGTGATGCCGTCGGCGGTGAGATTGACGGCGATCTGGGTTGGAGAACCGATGGTCAGCATCTCCTCGAAGATGCGACGCACCACCGCCGCCTCGGCCTCGTTGATGACCAGCAGGCGATTGTCGACGTCGTAACCTAGGGGCGGGACGCCGCCCATCCACATTCCCTTGCGCTTGGCGGCCGCGATCTTGTCGCGGACCGGAAACGCCCCCTGTACATCAAGCACATTGAGGTCGAGCGCATCGCCGCGAACGCGCGCCAGCAGCTGGTCGCAGACAGCATCGATGCCGTGTCTTTCGACGCGCTGCGGCAGATCTCCGGCCTGAAGATCAACGGCATCGACTTCGCGCTGGAGGTCAGCACCGACTACGCCGTGCACGACGAGCAAGGCAACCACGTCTTCGGCGTCTGTGAATTCGACCCCGCGATGCCCGACGCCGCGATGGTATCCGTCTCGCCCGTGGGTGAAAGTCTCAGCGAACTGCTGGCCCTCAGCACCTTGGCCCACGAACTGGGCCACGCCGTGTTCGACGCCCCCGGTTGGGTTGTCCAGGGCAGTAAGGGCCCCGGGTTGTTCGATGACATCGAACCGACGATGCAACGCGCCTACCGCACCACGACGCCGGACAGCGACCATCTGTCCAAGTCACTATCTGCGAAGCCAACGACGGAAGAACACTTCGCCGAGCTGCGCGCCAACGAGTTCATGGGCTCCTTGCTCGTGCCTCGCCAACGCATCATCGCCGCCGTCGAAGAGCTTGCGCCCGAGCACGACATCACCATCCATCGCCATCTTTCAACCGATCCCGACCACCCCGGCACGGCCCTGCGCATCAAGGCGAACGGCGACCTGGGAGTTTTGGACATGGATCGCTTCGAGAAAGCCTTGGCCGCGCGCTTCGGTGTCAATCCCCGATTCATCCAAGTACGTCTGAACCGGTATGGCCTGACTACTCCGGAGGCCACGATGCGCTGACCAGGATCTACCGCTTGTGGAGCCGACCTCGCGTCGGCGTTTTTTGAACCATCCGATTAACTGTTCGCGCAATCGCGCAATCGCGCACTTTGTCAAAGGAACTTGCCCATGCCAGCAGACCAAGCCTCAACAACAAAGAAAAGCACCAAGGTGGCGACAAGCCAGCCTTCGCCCAAACGTGCGCGTGAGCATCGATCCGATGACGGCGCAAACATCCTGCCGAACGCAGAGCACCTCGTCAGCCTCGTGCGTAAGGTCGCGCGCCCCGGGCTCCTGGTGGATCTGCTCGAACGCGCCAGCGCCACGGCCTTGCCGGAGTTGAAGGCGTTGGCAGAAGCGGCCAAGGGTAAGTTGCCAATTGAGTCGCGTCAGGCGCTCTTTCATGCTGTCAGCAAATTGCCGGCGACCTCCCAGTACAGCATCGAGTGTGCTGCCGAGCGAGTGATGCTCCTCGACGATGACTACGGGGCACAGGCCGTCCTCTCCGTATTGAACGAGGAGCGTGCCGACGATGCCGCTGTGCTGGCAACGCCCAGCGATCGCTACAGCCGCGCGCTGTACCTCCACCTCTTGCAGGACTTCCCGGTGCAAGGCGCTCGACGCGACGAACGCTTCGACCAGGCAGAGCATCTGCAAGTTATGCATCGCCAGTGGAAAAGCGACCACTACTCTAGCCACTACCTGGGCCCCAAGGGCGTCGTGCCGAAGACTGGGGTCGACGTTCAAGAGGTGTTGCGCACACGCATTGCCGAACTGTTCCCGAAGGTGCCGAAGGATCAAATCCTGATCGAGCAATTCACACGCCGCGATCTTTCATGCGAACAGGGTGATGACGATGATTGCGAAGCCGGTCAGTCGGCGCTGTTGCACACGCTGACCGAAGGCAGTGCCCCGCCCGTGATGTCGTGGAAAGAGGTGAACGGTGCCGTCACCGTCAACACCGGCTTCCAATCCTTCGACGATGCCTTCGGCGACAAGGTTGCGCGTGAGGACGTGATTGAGCTGGTTTCGCGCGGGAAATACCGGGTGAGGCGCAACACATAAACGCACCCATAAATCGAACCAGACACGGCCCATAAACCCGTGCGGAGACTGCGATGTGCCCATTTCATACAGGAGGCACATCGAAATGCAAACCCACTTCACCACCGCAACACCTGGCCAGAGTCCGGCCAAACCCGGTGCGCCACAGCGCATCGCCCTTGACGAAAACGAGCTGGCCATCCGCTGGGGGCTCTCCGTCAAGACCCTGCGCCGCTGGCGGCAGGAACAGCTCGGACCGGTCTTCTGCAAGCTCGGTGCCCGCGTCACCTACCTGATCTCCGAAGTCGAAGCCTTCGAGCGTCGCGTGTCGCGGCACTCGACCTTCACTCGTGCGTACCAGTGAGGAGAGCGGCCATGAGCGATCTGACCATTTTTCCCGCCGACCTCGCTGCGATGAGCATCGCCCAGCTGGTGGCTCTGTCGATCACCGATTTCGTCGCTGCCGAGCGCAATGTCGACGAGGCCACGGCTTACCACCCCCAGACGCAGTTACCACGCCACCAGAATCTTCATTCACTCAACCCGCCCGGCGGCAACGCTCGGCGGGTTTTGCTTTTGGGACTTCCATTTTGAACACGCTCAACGTCGAGTACCGAAAGGTCGAGGCGCTGATTCCCTACGCCCGCAATCCGCGCACGCACCATGACGCCCAGATCGCCAAGATCGCGGCCAGCATCGTCGAGTACGGCTGGACGAACCCGATCCTGGTCGATGGCGACAACGGCATCATCGCCGGGCACGGGCGTTTGGCCGCCGCGCGCAAGCTCGGGTTTGATCAGGTGCCGGTGATCGAACTGGCCCATCTGACCGTCGCGCAAAAGCGCGCACTGGTGATCGCCGACAACCGGCTGGCGCTGGATGCGGGCTGGGACGAGGAGATGCTGGCCCTGGAGCTGGCCGATCTGTCCGAGGCGGGATACGACCTCGCTCTGACCGGTTTCGAGGATGCCGAGATCGAGGCACTGCTCACCGGTGACGTGACCGATGCCGATGCCGATGCCGACGGAGAGCCGGACACCGAGGAACCGGATGCCGCAGACGACGTGCCGGAAGCGCCCGTCGTGGCGGTGTCTCGCCCCGGCGATGTCTGGGCCATCGGCGCGCACCGCCTGATCTGTGGCGACGCCACTGACCGGGACGTGGTCGCTGCGCTGATGCAGGGTGACCTCTCTCGTCTGTGCTTCACCTCGCCACCCTACGGTAACCAGCGCGACTACACCTCGGGTGGCATCTCCGATTGGGATGGCCTGATGCGTGGCGTGTTCGCGCACCTGCCGATGGCAGGCGACGGTCAGGTGCTGGTCAATCTTGGCCTGATCCACCGCGATAACGAAGTGATCCCGTATTGGGACGGTTGGCTATCTTGGATGCGCCAGCAGGGCTGGCGGCGCTTTGCGTGGTACGTCTGGGATCAGGGGCCGGGGATGCCCGGCGACTGGGCAGGCCGCTTCGCGCCGAGCTTCGAGTTCGTCTTCCACTTCAACCGGGAGAGCCGTAAGCCGAACAAGATCGTCCCCTGCAAGCACGCAGGGCAGGAATCCCACCTGCGCGCCGATGGTTCGTCCACCGCGATGCGCGGCAAGGACGGCGAAGTGGGTGGCTGGACACACAAGGGCCTGCCGACGCAGGACACGCGCATCCCCGACTCTGTGATCCGCGTGATGCGCCACAAGGGCAAGATCGGTCAGGACATCGATCACCCAGCCGTGTTCCCGGTGGCGCTGCCGGAATTCGTGATCGAGGCTTACACGGACGTGGGCGACATCGTGTTTGAGCCCTTCGGCGGCAGCGGCACGACGATGCTGGCCGCCGAGCGCACCGGTCGGATCTGTTGCAGCGTGGAAATAGCCCCGGAGTACGTGGACGTGGCCATCAAGCGGTTCCAGCAGAACCACCCTGGCGTACCGGTCACCTTGATCGCCACCGGTCAGTCCTTCGAGCAGATCGTCGCTGAGCGCGCCACCACCCCGGATGCCGAGGTGGTGGCATGAACTGGCTGGCCGACAAGATCGAACAGTGGCCGACCGCCAAGCTGCTGCCCTACGCCCGCAACGCGCGCACCCATTCCGAGGAGCAGGTGGCGCAGATCGCCGCCAGCATCGCGGAGTTCGGATTCACCAATCCGATCCTGGCGGGCAGCGACGGCATCATCGTCGCTGGCCACGGTCGTCTCGCCGCCGCCCAGAAGCTGGGTCTGGAACGGGTACCGGTAGTCGTGCTCGATCACCTGACGCCGACCCAGCGCCGGGCCCTGGTCATTGCGGACAACCGCATCGCCGAGAACGCGGGCTGGGACGACGCGATGCTCAGGATTGAACTGGAAGCCTTGCAGCTCGATGGTTTCGATCTGGACATCACCGGCTTCGACGCCGACGCACTGGCCGAACTGATCGCGGGCGACGAGCCGGACAACGAAGGCCAGACCGATGAGGATGCGGTGCCCGAGGTCAGCGAGATGCCCATCTCGCGTCCGGGCGATGTCTGGATCATGGGTCAGCACCGACTGCTGTGCGGCGACTCGACCGTGGCCGAGAGCTACGACCACCTGATGCAGGGCACGGTGGCGGACATGGTCTTCACCGACCCGCCGTACAACGTGAACTACGCCAACAGCGCCAAGGACAAGATGCGCGGCAAGGATCGCGCGATCCTCAACGACAACCTGGGTGACGGCTTCTACGATTTCCTGCTGGCGGCACTGACGCCCACCGTGGCGCATTGCCGGGGCGGGATCTACGTGGCGATGTCCTCCAGCGAGCTGGATGTGCTGCAGGCCGCCTTCCGCTCCGCCGGAGGCAAATGGTCGACCTTCATCATCTGGGCCAAGAACACCTTCACCCTGGGGCGCGCCGACTACCAGCGCCAGTACGAGCCGATCCTCTACGGATGGCCCGAGGGCGCACAGCGCCACTGGTGTGGTGACCGCGACCAGGGGGATGTCTGAAACATCAAGAAGCCGCAGAAGAACGACTTGCACCCGACGATGAAGCCGGTGGAGTTGGTCGAGCGCGCGATCCGCAATTCGAGCCGCCCTGGCAACGTGGTGCTCGACCCGTTCGGGGGCTCTGGCACGACGTTGATCGCAGCGGAGAAGTCAGGCCGCATTGCACGGCTGATCGAACTCGACCCCAAGTACGTCGACGTGATCGTGCGTCGGTGGGAGAACTGGACGGGTAAGCAGGCCATCCGTGAGGTGGATGGCCTGTTGTTTGATCTAGCATTTAGGGCGAGCCGCGAAGATGTGGCTGGCGTCAGTTGGAATTTAGTTCAATCAAGTCCGTAGGGCATTGAGCTCGCGTGCAAGCTCGTTCTTCGCTTCTAAAAAAGACATTGCCTTAAATTTCCAATACGCGCCACGATCAACGGCCGATACTTGTTGGTTCTTGATCGCATCGTAGAAATAAGTGATGTCCTGCACAAATGCTGACTCTTGGGCAGGCTCAACCAGCTTGAACTCGCTGTTCAGGTTGCGAATCGAATGATTCAGATCCAGTGCTCCAGCTTGTTCTTCAAGGGCAAGCATGTAATTTGCGATGTACATTTTTGCCAACTGAAGTCGCTGGCCTGTAATTTGTCCAAACATAAGTAACTCCCGGGAAACACGCGAAATCGCGCCAGTCGGATATTGGTGTGGCGCATTGTTTTTCAAGATCCTATCCGATAGACCCGCTCGCCGCCTTGCGGCTTGTCTGACACGATGGTCAGGCCCAGCTTCTTCTTGAAGGCCCTGGCGAAGGTGCCGCGCACCGTGTGTGCCTGCCAACCGGTGACGGCGCAGATCTGGCTGATGGTTGCGCCTTCGGGGCGTTGCAGCATCCGGATCACTTCGGCTTGCTTGCTGTTGTCGCGGGTGCGTGGCTTGACCCACGTTGCTTCGGCGGCGGTTACGGCGGCTTCCAGTTCGGGATCGCTCATGGCAGCTGGCGCGCCTTCAGCGTTGGCGATGATGTGATCAAGGTTGGCTTCGAATTGACCGATGCCCGTCTTGTTCACCCTTGGGCGTGGCATGCCCAGGGCGTCGTAGCCCTCGGCGGCGACGATCCAGTCGGTGCCGTCGGTGGTGATCAGGGCACGGTTGAACATCCCGTCGAGCACCTTCTTGCGCGCGCCGCCCTTGACGTTGTCGGGGAACCAGTCGATCTTGCCGCCGCTGGTGTTGATGGCCTTGGCCAGGATGGCGTGCTGAGCCGGGGTCAGGTTGGTGATGGTCATGGGCTGCTCCTTCGGGGTGGTGGATGACGATGTGATGAACGCGCTGTCCGGGGCCGAAGCCAAGCGCTTTCTGCTTGGCTTGGCGGCTTTCGGGTCAGTCCTTGGCGATTTCCGCGTCCGAGGCATTCGGGCTCGATACGCCAAATTCGACGCCCGCCTTGAAGGCCGCTTCCAACGCGTCCTTGAGGCACCACACCGCCGTGTCGTGGAAGTCGAGGCTGTCGGCGTTGCGGGTCTGCAGGGTTTCGACGCCGAGATGCTTCTGGGCGATGAGGGTGAGGATGGTGTCGATCTGGCTCATGGCGTTTTCCTTTCGGGGTTGGTTCGCGTGACGTGATGAACGCGCTGTTCCCGATCGAAGCCAAGCTCAATCTGCGGACATGACGAACAAATGATTGAAGGTGACGATGGGACTTTCCATTCGCGCCTACGCGCGCCACCGTGGCGTGTCGCACGTGGCCGTGAAGAAGGCCATCGACACCGGGCGGATCACACCGCTGCCAGACGGCACGATTGATCCGGATACCGCCGACGCGCAGTGGGCACAAAACACATTGCAACCCCGCAAGGCGGCAGCGCCGGAGAAGGTCAGCCCCGCGAAGGCGTGCGTACTGCCTGAGCGAGAGGTGCCTGAACCCGGCACCCCACCGTTGTCGACGGGCGGGACATCGCTGCTACAGGCACGCACCGTCAACGAAGTGCTCAAAGCCCAGCTCAATAAGGTGGAGCTGGCGCACCGCAAGAAGGAGCTGGTGGATCGGGCGCAGGCCGTGGCCCACGTGTTCAAACTTGCGCGCATCGAGCGCGACGCGTGGTTGAACTGGCCCGCGCGTATCTCGGGGCAGATGGCATCCACGCTCGGTGTCGATGCGCACCAGATGCACGTGGCCCTTGAGGCTGCCGTGCGCGAGCACCTGATTGAGCTGGGCGAGCTGCGCCCGCGCGTGGATTGATGACGATGGAATACGAAGGCGCGCAGGAGATCGAACGGGCGTGGCGCGACGGGCTTACTCCCGACCCGCTGCTCACGGTATCGGAATGGTCAGATCGCCACCGGATGCTCTCCAGCAAGGCGTCTGCCGAGCCGGGGCGCTGGCGTACCAGCCGCACGCCGTACCTCAAGGCCATTATGGATTGCCTGTCGCCGACCTCGCCGGTCGAGCGGGTGGTGTTCATGAAGGCAGCGCAGCTCGGTGCTACCGAGATGGGGTCGAACTGGATCGGCTACGTCATCCACCACGCGCCGGGGCCGATGATGGCCGTCTGGCCGACGGTGGAGATGGCCAAGCGCAATTCCAAGCAGCGGATTGACCCGCTGATTGAGGAGTCGTCGGCTTTGGCCGAACTGATCGCCCCGGCACGCTCGCGCGACTCGGGCAACACCATTCTGGCCAAGGAGTTCCGGGGCGGCGTGCTGGTGATGACCGGGGCGAACAGCGCGGTAGGCTTGCGCTCGATGCCGGTGCGCTACCTGTTCCTCGACGAGGTTGACGGGTATCCGCTGGACGTCGAGGGTGAAGGCGATGCGATCTCGCTGGCCGAGGCGCGCACGCGCACCTTTGCCCGGCGCAAGATCTTCATCGTTTCGACGCCGACGATTTCTGGCGCCTCGGCCATTGAGCGCGAGTACGAGGCTAGCGACCAGCGCCGCTACTTCGTGCCATGCCCGCACTGCAACCACCCGCAATGGTTGCGCTTCGAGCAACTGCGCTGGGACAAGGGGCAACCGGAAACCGCCGCCTACATCTGCGAATCGTGCGACACAGCGATTTCCGAGCATCACAAGACGTGGATGCTGGAGCGCGGCGAATGGCGTTCGATGGCACAGGGCAAGACGGCAGGCTTTCACCTGTCGTCGCTGTACAGCCCGGTGGGCTGGCGCTCCTGGCCCGGTCGGAGTGCCTTCGCCCATACGCAACCGGGACGTGGTCGAGGCCGAAAAAATGATCGAACTCGGGCTGCAAGGCCTGGGGCAGATCAGCTACAGCGGCAGTTTGGACGCCCGCGACAAGACCTTCGCGTATTGGACTCCTCTGGCACGTCAGGATCGCTCCGCGTTGGAAAAGATCATCGACCGTAAGACGCTGACCGCCAACGAGCGCGCCAACCTCGACCAGATCAAGCAGCGCTGGCGCTTCGCTATGGCCCAGCCGATGATTTACGGCAAGGATCTTGAACGGGATCTGATCGACTACATGGAATCGCTGGACGGCGAGTTCTTCGCCAAGGGCGGCCTGTCCAAATCCGACACCGTGCCAGCAATGCTCACTCCGGGTGAGTACGTGGTCACGCGCGGCAGCATCAACTACCTCTCGGGCGCAGTGACCCGGTGCGCCTGCCCAGCGACGGGCGTGTGCCGATCTTCCGTCCAGGAGGCTTCGCCGTCGTCGGCCACACCGGTCGCATCACCGCCTCAGTCAGCAACGGCCAGACCATCGACTGTGCCCGCGTGCGTCTGTCGCGCGTGCGCGTGGTCGGCAACGACGGTGTGGTGATCCACACCGGTTACGCCACTGATCTGGAGGCAGGCACCGTCACCTTCACCGACGTGACCGGCTACAGCCAGCCCGTGACCATCGAGCACCGCATCGAGGATATGGCCGTGGTGCGCGACGTGCAGATCAACGGCGAGATCAGCTTCACACGACCGCTGACGCACGCCTATCCGCTGGCCAACCCAGGCGACCCCGTCTCCGGCAGCTTCGTTTCCAGTGCGCTGGTGGCCGGTGACCTGTTTGCCCGCGTGAACCTCGTGTTTGACCAGAGCACCTGGAACGGCAGTTGGTCGGATGAGCTGGTCGGCAGCGCCGCCACTGCCACCTTCAACCATACCCAATACCCGATCACGGTCACCAATCGCGGGGCGCTCACCGAGCGCTGGGTGGTTCGGATGACCAACAGCACGTCGTTCGAGGTCATTGGGGAGAACGTCGGCGTGATCGCCACGGGCAATACCAGCGCCGACTGCGCCCCCAACAACCCCGCGACCGGCGTGCCGTACTTCCGTCTACCCGCGCTTGGCTGGGGCAACGGCTGGGCCACCGGCAACGTACTCCGCTTCAACACCATCGGCAGCCAGTTCCCGGTCTGGGTGGTGCGCACCGTGCAGCAGGGACCGGAGTCTGTGCCCGACGACCACTTCACGTTGCTGATTCGCGGGGATGTCGATACGCCCTGATGGTGTGGGTGCTCCCTGATCTTTGAACCCTTCTCGCAGGAATACCTATGACCGACCTGACCGTCAAATACTTCAGCAGCGGCATGACCGGCGCGCCCCAGATCGCCAACAACTGGGGCGATCTGGTGACGATGCTTGATGCATGTCTCGTCAATGGCTTCGCCCTGAAAGCCATAGATACGCTGACCTTTGCTGATGGCCTCGCCACGGCCACCATTTCCTCGGGCCACGCCTATCGACCATTTCAGGTGATTGAGATCGCTGGCGCTGAGCAGCCCGAATACAACGGACAGTTCCGGGTTCTGACGACGACGATGACCACGTTCACCTACGAGGTCACCGGCACGCCCGTCTCGCCCGCTACGACGGCAACGAGTCTCTCGGCGAAAGTCGCCCCCCTCGGATGGGACAAGCCGTTCTCGGCGACTCACAAGGCAGCCTACCGCAGCAAGAACCCGCAGTCACCGCAGAACCTGCTGCTGATCGACAACAGCCTCAAGACTCCCAACTACACGACGGGCTGGGCTAAGTGGGCCAACGTCGGCATCGTCGAAGACCTGTCGGATATCGACACCATCGTCGGTGCGCAGGCCCCCTATGAACCGAACAATCCGACGCAGAACTGGAAACAGGTCTCCGGCAGCCAATGGGGTTGGTACAAGTGGTACCACGCAAGGACTGGCCAGTATGAGAGCGCCGGTGACAGCGGCGGAGGTTCTCGCAACTGGGTACTGGTCGGCGACGACCGTCTGTTTTTCCTTTTCTGCACCAATGCAGCGGGCTACGGCTGGTATGGCCGAAACTGCTATTGCTTTGGTGATCTCATCAGCTTCAAACCGGGTGACAACTACGCAACGGTGCTGGCAGCTGATGACAACTACTGGGGGATGAGCAACCACTGGAGCTACCCCGGCCAGTACAGCGGCTACGGGTTGGTATCTTCCCTGGAGTTCACGGGCAAGGTGCTGCTGCGCAATCACACCCAGCTCGGCAACCCGGTCCGGTTTGGGCTTACATCCCTGAACACGAACAACGGCCAGCAGATCTGCGGCCGAGGCCCAACGCCGTTCCCGAATGGGGCCGACTACAGCCTGTGGCTGCTACCGACCTATGTCCGGCAGGAGGACGGCCATATGCGCGGCATCCTGCCTGGGATGCTGTGGATGCCCCAGGATCGTCCGTACAGCGACCAGACCATCGTCGACAACGTCGTCGGCCAGGAGGGCAGAAGGTTTCTGCTGGTGAGGACGCAGTACAGCTCGGAGGCTGAGGGCGCGCAGATCGCGTTCGACATCACTGGGCCGTGGAGGTAAGCCATGAGCTACCCGCTGAGCGAGTCCTTCGCCACTGCTCCCGCCACCGGCGACACCGCAGTCCTGGGCGGAATGTCCGCGACGCACAACAGCGCGCAGCAATCCATCGACATCTCGGCTTCCAACACCCAGTCCATCCTGCGCTTCAATGAGAGCGCCCACGGCGATTTCTGGTTCGAGGCCGATATCGAGTTCCTGACCGACCCAAGTGGCCGCAAGCACGTCGGGCTGTGGATGATGACCGGCAATGGTTCCGAGGGCTACCGGTTCGCCCATCTCGATGGCGGTTGGAGCGTTTCCCGTTGGAACAGTGGTTTCGGTGACGGGGCTGCGGTCACGGGTGGCGTCAATAATGGGGCGAGGCCCATCGCTGGGTTGTTCGACGTGGCTCCAACCTTTACCGTCGGCCAGCGGATGACCCTGCGCTGCGAGGTCATCGTCGGTGCCTTGGATGCCAACGGCGTGCCCTGGGCGCGGTTGATCCAGTTCAAAGCAGGCGGCGTGCCGTGCCGCCGCTGCCAGGGATCAGCATCTGGGTGATCCCAGAGCCGCTCGCGCCTCAACCTTGCTACACGCCGAGCGCCCACCTGGTGTTCGCGGCATTGGGCTATAGGCTTCTTCATACATTGAGGCCAGCGCCTACCGGATTCCGGTCGGCCACTTTTTGCTTTATCGCCAGATGCCCCGTCTGCGCGTTTTCTATAAGAGGCGGGCGACACATGCTTTATTTGCGGACCGGAAAGGTGCAATGGCACCTATCCATGGCCTCACGCCTCAATCCCCGGCGAGATCGGTCAACGCACTGCCATCGGCGTATTCCATTGCCAGCCAGTGCCTCGCGCCAGGCCTGGCAAGAAACAAAATGAAATAAACCGAAACTGGGTCGAGACGACGTCTCAAGCGCCAGCGGGCACTATCTGGGTCATGTTCCATACCGTCTTCGAAAGGACTGCATCATGAAACCCTGGATCAAGAAAACGCTGATGGGCATTTTTGGTGCGTCCATTGCGGTGGGTGGGCTGACGGCCTGCTCCAGCGGGCACCATCAGCGCGGCCCGATGACTGCGGAAAAGATGGCGGAAGTGCGCGGCAAAGTGGTGGAGCGGGTGAGCAGCAAGCTGGATTTGAACCAGGCGCAAAAGACCAAGCTCAATGCGCTGGCCGATCAACTGGAAGCCCAGCGTGCGGCGTTCATTGGCAAGACCGCAGACCCCCGTGCCGAGGTGCAGGCCATGGTGGCGGGCGAAAAGTTTGATCGCGAACGGGCGCAGTCGCTGCTCGAAGACAAGACCCGTGCAGTGCAGGCCCATAGCCCCGCAGTGGTCAACGCGATGGCCGACTTTTATGACAGCCTGAACCCGGACCAGCAGCAAAAAGTGCGTGAGCTCATGCAGCGACGCAAGGGCTGGATGGCCCGCGGGTGATGGGAGAGGAGCATCGCATGTCACCCACGCTGGAACCTATCCACCGCCTGGCCCAGGGCGTGCGTGTGCACGGACCTGCGCTGCTGTCGGGGATCCCGGAGCCCCATGATGAGCTGATGTCGCTCGTGTGGGGGCCGCGCTTTGACCGCGAGCACGCGATGGGGCTGGTGGCCCGCCAGCCCGCTTTGGCAGCCCACACCTTGCCCGCCTTGCTGGCGGCGGCCGACCATTTTGATGCGCTCCATGCGGGCGCGCAGGGCCGTTTGCGCCGACTCATCGTGCGACACCGCGCATTGTGCGGGGTGGGCTCTCCGAGCGAGGCGGCGCATGGGGAGCGCGCCTGACGGTGTGAGAATGGCTCATGCACCGCATATTGCTGATTGACGACGACGCGCAATTGGGCGTCCCCTTGGCCACGTATTTCCAGCGTTTTGAACTGGAATTGGTTCATGCCCTTCGGCCAAGCGACGGCTTGGCCCAACTGGCAGGGGGCGGCTTCGACGCCGCCATCCTCGATGTGATGCTGCCCGAAATGGATGGGTTTGAGCTGTGCCGCACCATCCGCAAGCAGGGTGACCTGCCGATCGTGATGCTGACTGCGCGCGGCGAGGTGATGGACCGGGTGGTGGGGCTGGAGCTGGGGGCTGACGACTATCTGCCCAAGCCCTTCGAGCCACGTGAACTGGTGGCGCGCCTGCAGACGGTGTTGCGCCGGCGCAGGGCGCCGGGGCAGGGCGTTGCCGTGGGCGCGCTGGAGTTCGAGGGCCTGTCCATCGACGCGGCCCGCCGCAGTGTGCAGCGCCAGGGTGTGCTGGTGGAGCTGACCGGTACGGAGTTCGACCTGTTGCACCTGCTGGCTCGCGAGCCTGGCAAGGTCTTCAGCCGTGACGACATCCTGAACCAGCTGCGCGGCCATGAGGCCGAGCTGTACACCCGTGCGGTGGACATTGTGGTGAGCCGACTACGCAAGAAGCTGGAGCCGCTTGACTGCATCAAGACACTGCGCAACGTGGGCTACTCCTTGGCTTTGCGCCGCGCCGCCCCATGAAGGGAATTTGTTCCCCTCCCCCCGATCCGAAGTGTCCCTGGCATCGCCGGGCGCGACACGCGGTTGGGCATTCGCTGCGCATTCGGCTGGTGCTGGTGTTCATGGCGCTGGCGGTGGCGGTTGCTGTGACCTTCATGGGGGGGGTGCAAAAGGCTGTGTCCGTGGGCTGGCGCGAGGCTGCACGGCCGCTGCTGATGGACTATGTGGACCGCCTGGCGGCCGAGATTGGCAGCCCGCCCAGCATTGAGCGTGCCCAGGCCATTGCCAACCGCCTGCCGCTGACATTGCGCATTGACGGCCCGCAGATCCGGTGGACATCGCACCCCGACCAGCAAGGCCCCGACTGGATGAGCGACAAGTTCCGGCAGGAAGACCGCTGGGCCGGGGACGACAACGGACACAGCCTGCTACGCCGCACGACGGCAGATGGCCACCACATAGAGTTCGGCCTGAATGCGTTGTCGTGGGACAAGCGCCCGCGCATTGCGTGGGGCACGCTCACTGTGCTGCTGCTGCTCACGGCGCTGGCCTATGTGTATGTGCGGCATCTGTTGCGGCCGCTGGACGATATTCGTCAAGGAGCACAGCGTTTTGGCAACGGCAACTTTGCCCAGCCTATACCGGTGCGGCATGCCCACCGGCCGGACGAGCTGGGCCAGCTGGCTGGCACCATCAACACCATGGGGGATGACATCCACCAGATGCTGGAGGCCAAGCGTGCTTTGTTGCTGGCCATGAGCCACGAGTTGCGCAGCCCGCTCACACGGGCCCGCCTGAATACCGAGCTGCTGCCCGAGACGGCCGATGTGCAACCGCAGCGCTTGGCGCTGATGCGCGACCTGGGTGAAATGGCGGGCCTCATCACCGACCTGCTTGAGAGCGAGCGGCTGGCGGGCCGCCATGCAGCGCTGCACCGCGAGCCCACCGACGTGCCTGAGCTGGCGCGCGAGGTGGTGGCTGATCTGTGTTCGCGCCATGCCGGGGCTGCAGACATTGCCCTGCATGTGGCGCCAGATTTGCCTGCAGTGCGGCTCGACCGGTCCCGCCTGCGGCTGCTGCTGCGCAACCTGCTGGACAACAGCCTGCGCCACAGTGAGTCAGGCGTCTTCCCGCCTGAGCTGCATCTGCGGCTGGAGGATGAGGGGAGGGTGCTTGAGCTGGAGGTGCGTGACCATGGGCGGGGCGTGCCCCCCGAACACCTGCCCCACCTGGCCCAGGCCTTTTACCGCCCTGACACTGCACGCCAGCGCGCTACCGGTGGTGTGGGATTGGGCTTGTACCTGTGCCGCCTGGTGGCACAGGCGCACGACGGGCAGTTGCACATGCGCAATGCAGAGCCTGGCCTGTCGGTCACCGTGCGGTTGCCGGTGGTGGAATAGGTCGCCAGGCGGCGGCATAGACAGGCTGCCTTCCGTGCTGGCAGGCTGTGTCGCACCTGTGCGGTCAGTCCAGCGCACAGGCCTGGTGCAACGGGGAAGTGGCCATGTCGGGGGGGGCATGTCCAGTCTCCCACGAAAAATTCATGGTCTTTTTGCTCGGTAGCGCCGGTATTTATTGCCCTGGAAGCTATTAAATCAGGAGTGATTTGTGTCATCTGGGGCCACTGGAGAAGTCGCCATCCTCCCTGGCCCCGTTCTTGCTGAATATCGGCACCCCCTCGCATGAGTAGGATTCTTCAGTGTTTACCCTGTATATACAGGTATGCTGACGCTGTCATCATGAGACCCGGTACGCAGGTGCGTTCCGGTGGGCTGGGCCAAGGTACTTTCTTCAAACAGGAGCAGATGATGACTCGATCGGTTGTGAATTGGACGTCGCTGGCAGCGGCAACGGCATGCATGATGGCGCTGGCCGCACCGGCCCAGGCGCAAGACACCAAAATCGTGCTGGGCATGTCCGGCTGGACGGGCTTTGCGCCGCTCACCTTGGCCGACAAGGCAGGCATCTTCAAGAAGAACGGCCTGGATGTAGAGATCAAGATGATTCCGCAGAAGGACCGCCATTTGGCCCTCGCCTCCAAGTCCATCCAGTGCGCTGCCACCACGGTCGAGACGCATGTCGCCTGGAACGCCAACGGCGTGCCCATCGTGCAGATCTTCCAGATGGACAAGTCCTACGGCGCCGACGGCATTGCGGTACGCGGCGACATCAAGGGCTTTGCCGACCTCAAGGGCAAGACCATTGGCGTGGATGCGCCCGGCACCGCACCGTACTTCGGCCTGGCCTGGATGCTGAGCAAGAACGGCATGAGCCTCAAGGACGTGAAGACCACCACGCTGTCGCCCCAGGCGGCCGCGCAGGCTTTCGTGGCCGGGCAAAACGACGCCGCCATGACCTACGAGCCCTACCTGTCCACCGTGCGCGACAACCCTGCGGCTGGCAAGATTTTGGCCACCACGCTCGATTACCCCATGGTGATGGACACCGTGGGCTGCGACCCCACCTGGCTCAAGGCCAACGGCAAGGCCGGGCAGGCATTGGCCAACTCGTACTTCCAGGCGCTGGACATGATCAAGGCCGACCCGACCAAGTCCAACGAAATCATGGGCGCCGCCGTCAAGCAGACGGGCGAGCAGTTTGCCAAGTCCTCGTCCTTCCTGCGCTGGCAGGACAAGGCCGCCAACCAGAAGTTCTTTGCTGGCGAGCTGCAGTCCTTCATGAAGGACGCCACGGCCAT
>Ga0307998_1000398_pt1 | contig 24867 bp, 34 predicted proteins | sample Davwhametageno37_FD_203147 | JGI IMG/M metagenome (GOLD analysis project Ga0307998, IMG submission 203147) | Marine microbial communities from Davis Island wharf, Antarctic Ocean - #37 | ecosystem: Environmental > Aquatic > Marine > Unclassified | place: Antarctic Ocean: Davis Island wharf... | reverse complement strand
GTATCGTTCTACTACCTTTGACAGTTGTGTACTTGTATTCTCAAACCAAGCTTCAACATGATAATCACTCTGTGGCGGCTTTTCAAACATTTTGTTTGTGTCGTCAAAGCGTCCTTCTTTGATAGTATCCATCCACACTGTATAGTCCGGAGCAAATGCCTGTCGTGCTTCTTCTGTAGGACACACAAAGTCAGCAACTGCAATTTTGCCGGCCATGACTACTCCATCTGCTAAGAACTTCATACGCATTGCTTGCCGCATACGGCCTTCTGTAGTAAAATCCCAATCGTCATACTGTTTTCTAACAGCATCGGCATTAATCCAAATGCCTCCAATAAGTTTAGCAAACGGTTCTGCTAAAGTACTCTTGCCGCTTCCTGGCAATCCAAATATTAGTATCTTCATAAATTACTTTCTCTTGCAATATCTTTAACTAGTTGTATTCATTTTGTAATTTTCTAACTGACATGTCCGGCTTTTGCCATTGCTTCTTTCCAAACTCTTGGAGACACATGCTCGTCCATTGTCAGTCCATCTAAGTGATCCATTTCGTGTAGGAAGCATCTAGCCGCCATGCCATCCAAAGTAAAGTGTGAGAGCTTGCCTTTATGATCAGTCCACGTAGTTCTAATTTTATTTGGCCTAGTTATGTTTGCAACTACTCCGGGATAGCTTAGACACCCTTCAAACATATCAATATCACCAGACTCTTCATGTACAGTGTAACTAGGATTAATTGCAAGAACTTTTTGCCTGTCAGCATTACTATCGCCTGTGTTTAAAAAAACAAATACTCGCACACTAAGTCCAACTTGATTAGCTGACAATCCTTGGCCGCCATTTGCTGTCATAACTTCCCACATTGATTGACGCAACTCCATAGCATCGTACTGCGGATTTTCCATATCCCATTCTTCAGTAATAGGTGTGTGTAAAATATCATTAGGGTGTGTAATTAATTGTAGTTCCATTTTATTCTCCTTTGTCTTTATAAAAGTAGTCTATTACAAATACTCTCTTGTGTTCTCGTGTTGGGTACGATCCGTGTAACACAGTGCTTTTAAATAGTAGCACATCGCCCCTACTTGGTTTATAACATAAGTCATGTGTGTTACCAGTGCCGTCATACAAGTATGCAAATGTGCCACCATGCCAGGTAGTTTCATCATTGTCGGGCTCTGTCAAGTAACATATTGCACTAATTTTTTTAACTGTAGGGTCGCTGTGTCGGTGTGCTTTTTGCCAGCCACCTTTTTTATAATCGATTGCCCACAATGCACACAACTCTGTTAACTCTATATTTAACCCAACCTTGTCTATTTGGGCTTGTAAAAATGGCTTGTACTTCCATTCATTTAAGTATGTTGCTGGATGCACGTTAAACTGTTTACCTCGATACGTAGTAGTTTGATCACTTACGTCTTCTCTAGTATCGCTTGGGAATACTTTTTTATCCCAGTGAAAATCAAATTCTTCGCAGTCTTCATAATGCGCTTCAATGATCCATTGATGTTCTGTGCCTAATAAATGCGTCTTCATCATAAGTTTGACTCCTTTATTTTTTGTTCCCAAGACTCTTGATCTTTCCAAGTATAATTGTAAGTTCTTTCAAGTCCGTCTATACTAAACTTATATACATCATTTCTTTTTAATAGTTCTTGAATTAGAATCTCTTTGTTGTCATATTGTAATTCGGCAACAACTCCATTGTTAAGAGCAAGTGCGGGATCGTCTTTATCAAAGTTGTTTTCTTTCAACCAAGTAACAAAATTAGGATCATTTAACATACCTCGTGACTCATTAAAAGTAATAGTACCTTCTCCGGTGACATATCTAATTCCTGAAATGTTTTCATGGTCGATGTCAGAGTCGTTATCTATATATGCTTCTGCGTGACTTTTTCCTAGTTGAGCATAGTATAACACTATACTACCAAATGGACGTTCTGAAACAAAGTCTTTATATTCGTCTAAAATTAATTCAGTGCTTACTTTATGCTCACCAATATAATATCCGTCTTTATTAATACCATTTTGGGAAAGGAATATCGAAGCGTTATTATTTTTAGATGTTATCTGTTTTATAGAAAGTTCTATTTCGTGACAGAAGTTATTAAGCATCCTAATTGCAAATTTTGTTTCATGTTTAAGATCTAACTTCCACCACTTAGAATGATTCCAACTTTGTCCTATAAGTAATTCAAAATGATGATGAACTTTATTCATTAATTCGTCTTGTGTGTTACTATTTTGTAATGCTTCAACAGTAAAGTTTAAATCTATTTTAGGATATCCTCTTGTTGGCATTTCTTTATTTACAACAGAAATATAGTAATTTAATCTATCACATAGAAAATTAAGATTTCTAGGATAGTCCGATTCCCATTCCGACTGCCAGCCGTGTAAGCAATAAGTTTTTTCTATTGGATGATCGCTTTCAATAAAGTTTTTTATAAAATGATTTTTCCAAGCACTACCTAGTGCATTATCCTTAATCTTATAGTTAAGATCATAGTTGTCAAATTCTTTGTTTATATCTCTTAAGGTAATAACTAAGTCATTCATAAGTTTGACTCCTTTGCAACTTGTTTAATAACTTCGACATCGCCCGGTTGTCTTCTAAATCTTAGTGCCCAATGCTTGGGATCAAGTACCTCATATACAAAGCCTAGTTGCTCGTCATTAAACTTGCCTAACATTTCTTTTCCGCTTTTACAATTTAACAGTAACCAAGGACTTACCTTGCCGTCTTTAACATCACGTGTTACTCTGTTTAAACTTGCATATCTAAAATAGTCATTCCACGGAGAGCTAATGTCCTCGCTCCATTCCATCATAGTTTCTATTGAACGCTCAATAGCAGTTTCCATACTTTCTTTTAAAATTAATTGGTTAACATATTTTTCATACAGTTCATCGCGGCACCAGTGATCTAATTTAACTCCACTGCATACTACCCAGTCGATATACTTTTCTGTATACAAAGGTTTTACATTACTAATAAAACTTCCAAACTTAACAAATGCATTATAGTACGGGCTGTTACAAAACTGTGCATATGTTTTCTCAGTTTTGTTTCCTGCACTTAACTTATAAAATCTACCAAACGAATAAAACCCCAACTGTACACGCTTCTCATTCTTTTGCAATGCACGTCTTTTCTTTTCGCACATATGTACAATGAGTGTTTTCTCTTTGGTGTAACTAGTTCCGCAGTATTCACACTTGTATGGTTTAGATGTTGACATCTTTTTTATCGATCCCATAGTCTGCGGCAAGCGCGAAGATTTCTTTTTTTGTAGATATTCTAGCAAGTAATTCCACCTCATCTGTTTTCATATTCGGAAACATCTTCATTAAGTACTTTACACTCTTGGAGTTATCGCCTGTTTTCTTTTTGTATCCAATCCACTCGTGATACATAATATTTTTAGTGTTGCCGCTCAAACAAAGCAACTGCCATAATAATTTTTTATGTTTTTGTAATGTGTAGAAGTGTTTGTTGTAGTATTCGTTTGTTTTAAATACTGCAAGTTCTTGTGAATCTCTATTACTCTTTACACTGCTAACATATCTGTTAAGCAAGAAGAAACTAACTTGTTTGCGTTCTTCATCAGATAGTTCGTCCCAAACTTCTAAGGCGCCCATGTCAATTGCCGCAAGTATATCTTTAATTGGAAGTTTACTCATAATATGCCACCGTATTGCTTCTGTATTGTATTATATTATAACTGAGATCTTTGAAGAAGTCAACCACTAATTTGTTTGCAATTACCAATTGATTAATTTTAAGTTCGCTCATTCCATGCCTTTAAGTCTTCAGGTGAATTAATTTCAATGCCATTAAATTCTACACAACTGCAACCTATATCCCAACCAGCTTTAAGCCAACGCAACTGTTCTAGTTTTTCAACCTGTTCTTCTTGTGTGACTTCCATGCCTCTATAGAATAGTAACGGATTGCGTTTGTATCCGTAAACTCCTAAATGCCAATGTCCGTATCCAGTTAGTCCTCTACCAAACCACAGAGCTTTGTCACCAGCACGTACCATCTTAACCGAGTTAGGATCGTCTTGCATTGCTTTAGGCATTTCTGCGTATACTGTGCTTATTTGATAATACTTGAGCCATTCTACACAACGTTCAATCATTTGTAGTGTTACGTCAGGCATATCGCCTTGTACATTAATAAATTGATCGTACTCATTAAAGAAGTCGTTCTGTATTGCGCCTGCAACACGCTCTGTGCCGTTGTCGTACTCTTTTTGGTCAATCCAACATTTATCCGAACCAAACAAATTAAAGATACGCATGTCATCAGTAAGCACATATGTTGGTATCTTAGACGCAACACAAGCGTCATACACACGTTTAATCATAGGAACGCCATCTAACATAGCTAGTGGCTTTCCAGGAAAGCGTGTGCTTGCATACCTAGCAGGTATAAGGATAGCAGTATTCATTTAAATCGCTCCCTTACCATATCTACAAACAGCTTTACATTTGCTTCAGGTGTAGTTTTTTGGATGCCGTGACCAAGTCCACATATCCATCCTGTACGATCAACAGTTTCCATTTTATCTAAAAACAAATTAATTTCTTTCCTGCATTCCATAGTCGATGATAGTAGCATTAACTTTTCATCAAAGTTTCCCTGTACAAATCCAGTTGTGTACTTTTTCATAGTTTTTGTAATATCAACTCCGCTATCAATGCCAATTCCCTTCCATTCCATTTTAAGTAAAGAAGGCATACATTTAGGATTTAAATGCTGTGTGTAATATCCAACGTTGGCCATTATCATAGACTGTAATAATTCTTTGTAATGATCTTTAAAGAACCCTTCACTCATATTACCTACACCGCTATCAAGTATCATAACTTTTTCAGCGCCTGCTCGTAACTGTAAATGTATATTACGGTTGAGCAACGGAATAATAACTTCACGCAAGTATTCTACTTTAAACTTAGTACTTGTTTTTTGTTTACCAGTTGCATAATTTAATAGTGTCCACGGACCGCCTACAAATCCAATAAGACTTTTGTTAGAAGGCAACATTTCTTTTGTTGCAGTAATAGCACGACTTTGAAAATCCATATGTTCAATTGCGGCTTCTACATCCATGTGATTTTTATAATTCTCTTCTGTAAGTAGCCATTCAAACTTTGGACCCGGGTCAAACTTTAGAGGAATACCTAATCCTTCAATAGGAAAAAGTATGTCACTAAAAAGTATTGCGATGTCAAAATCAAATTGGTTAATTGGTAGCATTGCAACCTCTGCGGCTACTTTAGGCAACTTACACATTTGTTCAAATGTAAAATTTTGCTTTAGTTCCATGTAACCTTTTTGATATCGTCCGGCCTGCCGCATCATCCAAATTGGAGGAGTTGGCTGTTCTACTCTGTTACAAGCATTTTCAAATAGTTTATTCATATTGATATTTAACTATATCTGCTACTACTTTTTCAAAGTCATCTAGTCGTAACATGTTAGGTCCGTCACTTGGTGCATTGTCCGGGTTAGGGTGTACTTCTAGAAAGAAATTCCTAATACCCAAAGCACTACCTGCGCGACATAGACCAGGAACGTAATCCCTATTGCCGCCGCTACTGCCTCCGTTGCCGCCAGGTTTCTGTACGCTGTGTGTGGCATCAAGTACAACAGGATAATCATAATTATTAAGCATGTAGTCCAAGCCAGTAAAATCAACGACCAAAGTATTATATCCAAAACTAGTTCCTCTCTCGGTTATCCAAACCTCTTTAGCACCTTCTGTCTTAGTTAATATACCCTTCATATCCCACGGTGCAAGGAACTGTCCTTTTTTAATATTAACAATCTTATCTGTTTCACAAGCCGCTTGTAACAAGTCAGTTTGTCTACAAAGGAATGCAGGAATTTGTAATACATCTACACACTCATTAAAGTACGTTGTGATCATTTCAATTTGATCAATATCGTGTACATCTGTTAGTGTTTTAACACCATGCACTTCTTTAATTAGCTTAAAGTCATTTAGAGTGTTAGCAAGTCCTACACCTCGTTTATTACCTAGGCTAGAACGATTTGCTTTATCGAAACTTGCTTTAAAGATATATTCTACACCGTGTTTGTCGCATATTGCTTTACACTTCTCTGCAATATGTGATGACTGACTTAATGACTCATGCTGGCACGGTCCTGCTATAATTCTCAGTTGATACATTTGTTTTTCCTTTATAAGAAGCAGTGGCGAGTGTGGCATTGCCACACTCGTATAGTAATGCCCATTATAGGTTTACTGCGTTACTGCTTTTGCTTTAGCTCGTGCTTCGCGTTGCTTAATAGCAGTTGGCGTCATACTTAGTTCGCCTTTTTTCTTGCCACCAGTTTTGGCCGGTGCTTTGGCTTTAGCTTTAGCTTTGGCTGGTGCTTTTGCTTTTGCTTTAGCTTTAGCTGGTGCTTTGGCTGGTGCTTTTTCTTTTACTTCAGTTACTGGGCGTTCTTCTACTTCGTCAATCACACTCCAACCGAACATACCTTTGATCCAATTTAGCATACTTTACTCCTTTTATTTTTTAGTTTCGGTGCCACTAGTACGACGAACAATATCATCGTGATTAAATTCAGCCCAGTATAGTTCAAAAGCGACACCGTCTTCTAAACCTTCAAACTGGTGAATCTTGCCTGGCTTCACTTGCGTAAAGTCTCCTGCTTCAAGAATAGTTTCATCAACTAGTCCTTGATCATCTTGCCAAACTCGAACAATCATCTTGCCCGATTCAACAAAGAATCCGTTCCATTTAAATTCATGCTCGTGTTCTGAACATTTGTATCCTGCTTTGTATTCAATACGGTGAAACTCTAGTACACCGTTTGCGTGAACCAACTCTGTTGATCCCCAAATTTTTCCTGCTTTGATTCCCATCTTACAATAATTCTCCATATTTAATTACTTCTGTTTGTCTTGTGATGTCTTTAATGAAAAATGCACATAGTGGTTCATCACATGTTTCAAGTGGGATGCTTAGTAGCTGTCCGTTCCGCATTTTAGGGAAGTACCACTTCACATCATTATAATAATTAATTACCTGCACTTCAGCAAATTCTGCCTTAAAGCTGGCCATAGGATTAAACAAAAATGCTTCGAATCCTCTATCGCCAATACTTGTTAGTGGCAAGATTTCTAAATCGTTTCCGCTGTCACTACATCCAACAGCAATATGCCAGTCAATTGGCATTTGTACTTCTACTGTACCAATCCTCAATACTACACTCGGTGAACTAAATGATTCTAAAAAGATCAACGGTATAAAAAAGAAATCAGGAACATCTGGATTGCTGTTATCCAGTACACTAAATCTTATGTCTTCTTCAATTGTGTCTGGTAATGTGTTTAAGTCCAGCGCCTTATTTTCTAATGTTAAAATTTGCATAATTTAATTCCAGTCTATTTTTTCGATTGTAAACGGGTACTCTGCTTCTTTGTAAAATTTCTTACGCTGAGTTAGATGTCGCTTCGCGTACTTGCATGTTGATGTCAAGTCCCATATTTGTACGAAGTCTTTGTCTTTAGCAATACGAACTCCACGTCCGATTGATTGTATTACTCTTACGAAACTCTTTCCAGGCTCAAGCAGAACCATGTTAAAGATGCGTGGTATATTAAGGCCTACTGCCGCAACACCGTATGTCGCAATAATAACTTCATTAGTGCCTTCTTTAATTGTGTCGTAAGTTTGTTTCCTGTCCTTTACTTTTACTGCTCCGCTTACAAACGTGCTGTTAGGTATTAGTTCTGCTAACATTTGTCCTGCACTAATCCTGTCTACCAGTATTAGCGTGTTACCCGATTGCGAAACTTGATTCATCATCTTAGCAATATATGTTAGTCTTGCTTCATTTGTTGTTAGATACTTTAGTTCGCTTTGGTAATCACTGTGTGCCACTGTGTCTATTAGTTGACATACGTTAACATGACATTGTGATAATACACCTTTGTCTTGTAACGACTTAGCACTAATGCTACCAATTACTGGGCCTAGACTTGCATGTATACTTTCAAACTCAAACTTCTCTCTAGGCACAGTGCCTGTTAGTCCCCAACGGATTGGAGCGTTCTTTAAGTTACGTGTAAGTAAGTTCTTTAGTACTTCTGCCTTTGCCATGTGTACTTCGTCGACAATAACTGTGCTTACACCATCTAAGAACTCTGCAAGTGATAACACTGCTGAGCCATCCTTGTGCTTCTTGTCAAGAATATTTAAACTTTGCCAAGTGCAAATAGTGTGAGTCTTACCTAGGTTCTTTCTGTCGCCGAAGTACACACCAACATCGAGCCCACAGTTAATATAGTCTTCTTCTGTCTGTTCTACTAACGACTTGTTAGGAACAATAACTAGACTACGACCGTATGGCTCAGTTATATGTGATAGTGTTGCTGTAGTAATTGTCTTACCTGCACCAGTAGCAATTTGTTGCAAGCTCTGTGGGTTATCAAGGAAGTTGTTAATAGCTTCCACTTGATAGTCACGTAGGATAATTTCTGTGCCTTCAACAGGATGTCCTTCAGGCCAACATACACCTTGGTCTGCCCAATAGCGTTCTGTAACAGGAGTAAAGTCTAAACTAATAGGATGCCTGCGATCATCAATATCTGTAATTTGCACATCATTACGTTCTAGTACTCCTTGTACTACGTCAAGATGGTTGACATATCCTGTGCCACCAATACCAAAGAAAGCAACCTTGCCATCCCATCGTCCTAGCTTATACTGAGGCATGTGCTTTGCATACGGCACTTCGAACTTTAGTGCGGCCGAAATCTTGCGCCGCATGTCTACATCAAGTCCTTCTAACTTAATGTTTACTTCATCTTCAATAATTAATTTACACGAACGCACGTATGTATTTCCTCTCGTTTCGATCCCAAAGGCCACCAACTGCAATATCGTCATACACTATACGCAGATCGGTGTGTTCTGCATACTGTGATACGTTATTAAAAGTTAACTGCATAGTTTCAAATGACACTGTACAGTTAGGAACCCATTGGGATTTTAGTATTGGCTTAGGTAACTTGTTATTACTAATATACACTACTTTTGTATTTTTGTCAAGAGGATTATTTAAATTCTCCTTCTTAATGTATTCATTAAACGGATCAGCACCGTCCTTTCTAAACCATACAGTCATTTGTTCACTAGGCAAAATATACTTGAGTGCGCTGTGCATTGCTAATAGCTGATCGCTGGCCTTGTTGGGAGTTAACACTACTAGTATTGGAAATCTATTAATTTCTAATAATGCAGATGCAACAGTGTCTAATGTTGTTTGTTTTTTATCTATAAGAAAAACTGCATGATCTCTATTAATAATTTGTTGTGATAGCGTACTATAGCGTTGAACACTTGGCTCAACATTATTCATATCAAAATAATGCAATCCGTACAAGTAGCGCCTTTCGTAGTACAATGCTAAGGTGTCTTTTGTACATTCACCCAATGTTTCTGTTAGTGTATTAACAGCGTCTTGTGGAATATTTTTAATATCATACCCATATACTCCGGGAATGTAGTCAGCTTTATTATCTTCATATATTAATAACTGATTATAAATTTCAATAATGTCGTCATGTATAACAAACTTAGTTTCAAATCTATTTGCAATTTCAACTAACTTAAACACGTTACTCGGAGTAAAAGGAAAACAATGTGTGTTGTCTTTATACGAGTGTTCGTTTATGTTTAAATGGTCTATTCCACGAAGTTCTTCAATGCGACTAATAATCTTTTTTGAGAAAGGAAATCTAATGCCAAGTACAGCCTCATCTTTGTAATCTAGTATTTTAAGCCAATGCGATCTGTCAATCTCTCGCAACTCGTGCTTTAATTGAGTAGCCGCATATGCAACATCAACATCTCTTTTTTCAAATTGATCAATGTATTGAAGTAGTTTAGTTTTAACTAACTCATACTGCCTATCAGTCAATGCTATTTTCTTTCTTAACTGATTGTTAATGCTATTCAATATACCTATGTCAGATTTATCAATTACAAATTCTTCATCAGGAAATAGTAAGTATGCTAAACAGTCTTCGCATGTGAGTGGTTTTTCTATTGTCATACTTACTATTATACATGATTATAACTTAGAAGTCAAGTGTTTAAGTGGAATTCCTTGAGATATTTCTTCAAGTGTATATTCAGTATGGGAATAGTCATTAAGCCATTGTTGTCTGTCTGGCATTATTGGATCCTCAATATCGTGCATGAAGTCTATGTCGTTAGCAACGTCATATGCTAACGAGCTGGTGCCTACAAACGCTGGAACGCCGTTAATGATACTATGTACACCCGGGTTGCTAGAGTAGCTTACAGTAGCATGTACGTTGTCAAATCCCATGTCAAAGTCATCGTAACTGTTTGGTAGTTGTACTGGTTGCTGTCTGTAAACATTTTTAAATTCGTTTTCAATAGTCGGTAACGGGCATCTAGGATGTGGTCGAAATAGTATAGGGCGTTTACTATGTGTTCGAATAGCATCAATAGTGTTCATCAACCATTGGCTCATGCTAGGCATACCTTGCCATTGCAGACTCTTATCGTGTTGTCCTGTTATAAGAACAAACTCTCCACTAGTACGCCAAGGCTTTAGTTTTAACCCCAGTGATAATAAGCGAGTATCATCATTCCTATCAGGCCCAAAAAAAGCATCTCTATTAATCCCATTTAGTCCTACCTTCCATGTTGTACCCCTGTTAATGCCGCCAACTTCTAACACTATAACAGGCTTATTTAATAATCTGTTTTGTTCCCATACATCCTTGTTCTTTGTCATCCGGCCGTGCCAAAGCACACTCCATATGACAGCAACATCATAATTGTCGTAATGTCCAAAAACCTGGTAAGGCTCATTATACACAACACTATGTCCTGCATCAACTAAACTTTTAGCAAATGCTTCAAACACAGGCTTACTATTAAGGGCACCGTGATCAGTATATAAACTAAATCTCATTCCAATATGTTTCCGTACGTTGAACTGTAATATCTTTCTTTTGTGACTTGCCTGTATCCTTGCGGCCGCCTTTCATATGATCAATCCATTTACCTAGCGGCCCGTTAATTAACGGATGACCACCGCCGCCTGACTTAGCTTCACGCAAATACATATCTGCCGAGTAGTCAAGGAAGTTAGGACTAATTGGTTTTAGATTTTCTAAAATCTTTCCAAACACATAACTGTCATGCCATTCTTCTAGTTCAAAAATACCATTATCGGCATCTTCATAATAACGTTCAAATTCTTTTAAGAACTGTATACACACAGGATGGTTTAAGTTTAATCCGTAGAAACCGCACTCGGGCCATGTCTGTGAGCCTTTCCCCCTACCAACATATGTAATCCACTTGTCGTCTGGCAATAGGTCCGCAAAGTCTTCGTAAGTCCAATTACTGTGTACAAATGTATCTGCATCCATCCACACAACCCAGTCGGTTCCATTTTCGCAAGCGTCAAATACTGCATACACTTTGTTAGCAAAACGCACTGCGTCCCACTTAAATTCTTTGTGCCAATCACGAGGCCGTCGCGCTTTGATATCATCTGGTGGAATGCCATTAGCTTTTGGATCATTGCCCCAACGTGCTTTGAAAGAATTTAGTTTGGGTAATACTTGCTTTGCATCTAATATTTGAATTTGCTCTGTATTAGGATTATCAGGTGTACAATCTTCTGCATACACAATTAATTTAATCCTATCGTCAACACTTTCAGCAAAACTATTAATCATACGTTGTCCGTATTTTTCTAATCCGGGTTGATGAAATGTTGTTAATACTGTTATATTTTTCATTGGTAAGCCCACTCTCTCATATGTTTCCAGCACTCTCCTGAGCGCACTTCGTCTAATCTCCAATGCATCATTGACAGTCTACGCAACCACGTTTCTCTATCAAATTCGTAAATGGGGTCATCTATTCTAGTTAGGTCAGTGTTTGCAACCTCAGATGCTTGACTTCTATTAGGATCCAATACAAAGATCGGAACACCTTCAATTGCCGCAACTACTGCCGGACTGCTGTTGTAACTTACAACACAATATGCATCGTGTAAATCTTTTAATAACGAACTTGTAGGCGATGACACGTCTACTTTATGTCCGATTGCTTTTAATTGTTGTACATGCTTTATAGCTTTTTTATCACCTGGATGAAATCTTACAACTATTTTTCTGTCACTTGTTTTTCTTATTTTAATGATTAATAAGTGCAACCAATTAATAAGTGCAACTCCGTCCATACTCCATCCACCGTCTCGTTGACAAGTAATTAAAATATAGTCACCATATTTTTTCCAAGGTTTTATCGCAAGTCCTAAATTATCTCTTAACTCTGCCCAACGTCGAGGATAAATTTTACTATCACAATATTCGCCAGTAGTTGGAAAGATACCGTCATAACTATATCTCAAATATGTTTTTGTATTGCCTTTATCGTAAGCAAGAAATAAATTACTATCAGCAATAATAGTACGTCTGCCAATTTCTTGCTGTCCTTGTAGCACCGCTCTTCTTAAATTTAAGTGCGGTACATGTTTACTTTCTGGATGCACAAAGCCTTGCAATATAGCAACGTCTGAAGGCTCATAAGTAGTTGAATTAATAACTTTTCCCTTATCTCCTTGCGCATGTACTCCTTCAATAAAGTATTCTAATAGCTTGGGCTTCTCTGGATTTTTATTACCAGGTGGAATAGCCGCTATATACGCATTAACTTTAAACGGATTAGTCATGCAATTTCATCCTCTCGATCATATCATATGCTGTACCGTTAGACATCTCTTCTAAGTTGTATTGACAGTATGCAAGATAGTGTAATACATTTCTAAACTCTGCAGATGTTGGATACTTAGGGTTTTCAATATCAGCTAAGTCTCTGTTTGCTACTGAGTCAACACAACTAGGAGCCATTGTAAATGCAGGAATACCATAATGTATTGCTTCTAGTGCGGCCATACTTTGATATGTAACTACAGAGTGAATTCTTTCTCTATAACACTGTGCGGCAACACTATTATCTTTAATTCTAGCAGGCCGTAATCCCTTTTCACGTATGATAATTGGTCTGTCAGTATGTTTCTTAAGCGTAGCAATAGTTTCTTTAAGCCACGTATCTTTTTCAATTTTGTAAAACTGACACGGTTTTTCGCTCGGTGTAACTATTAAAATTGCACCGTTTTGATATGCAGGATCTTTGCGTCCATGATACAGCATGTATGGTGCAAAATCACAAAGTGCATTATATCTGTCCGAAGGCATGTCGGGTTTAATTTTTGTATGTTGAATATTATTTTTAACAATTCTATAAAAATGTTTCTTCTTCATTAAATTGCCCATGTATCCATTATCAATATAATAGAAAGGTCTACCAGTTTCCCAACATTTCCAAATCTCTTTACGCTTGGTCATGCTTCTGAACGATACCGGAATATTATTGTCCCAAGGAGACTCTGAAATTTTACTACTAATTTCTTTTCTGTCAATGGTAATAGCCCCAGTGCCTGCTTTCCAATGCTTCATAATCTCATCATCGTCGTTTAGCATTAACATCTTAGGTGGTACTGTGTCGTCTGGTTTCTTTACATACCTATTCATTCATCATATCCTGTAGTTCCTGTTTCCATTCTTTGTTATATTCACAGTCCCTATAGTTTTCAAACCAAGGGCCGCCTTCTGTGTAGTGTAATAGTTTTGGTGTGCCATCCTTTGGCTCTTCGTAGTGTCCCACTAACCAATTCCATTCAGGTGATATCTCACCAATTAAGTCATCACTTTCTAGCCAACTAAATCTGTGAAAGTATGCTCCGTTAAGTTCTTTCTCATTTACTAAGTCAATGTTAAGTCTCTTGTTAGCAGGATGGCCGCAGTTAATAAGCATCATACTAGACCAATTTTTACGTGGATAAACTGTTTGTCGTTGTCCATCCATCTTCATAGCTTCTTTAGGTGCGTAGTCATGTTGTACACACATCACTGCTTTTGTATCGTCTGCTTGTGCAAACAACTCTGCAATATCTGTTCTAAGTAACATATCACAATCCATAAACACTGCCCAGCCATTAAAGTTAGCAAGTTCAGGAACCAAGAAACGAGTAAATGTAAACTCAGTACTTGCTAGTTTGTCTTCACTTCTTGAATACCAGCCTTGGCGTTTAAGATCATTTTGCTTCAGTGGTTTGACTTCAGCAGTCGGACTGTGCCTAAGTATACTATGTTTGCACACTTGGTATGCCATGTCTTCTCTTGTGTCGTAACCTACAAATACTTTCATGTGTTTCTTCTTTCTATATCTTCTTCAATGCACTCACTGCCCCATTGTATTTCAAGGATGTGTGCGTTTTCTGTACCAGTGTTAGATGCTAAGTGCCAAACTTCTTTACTTATTTCATAAGGCATACCGTGTGGCTTTAATTTTAGATTAGATACGGTTCCGTTCCACTCAGTTTGCATATCGACTACACCTTCTAGAACCATCCACTGTTCCGAACGTTTAAAATGTTTTTGATCACTTAGTGCCTTGCCTGGATAGATTACAAGTTCTTTTACTTTGTAACCTTGTTCGGGCTTATGATCCAACACACGCCAGTAGCCCCATTGACGTTCGGTCTTTTGTGTTTTCCATTCGTCGAGTATCCAACTTGAACTGTTGGCTTTGTTCTCACCACCAACACCAAACACAAATTCTACATTAGGATGATTCCCGTAAATTTTGCCCTCAGGTGTCGTGTAATCTGTCCTGTCGCCTCCATTAGCAAACATAACAGTTCCTATGTTAGTAGACATAGTGTGGAAGATTGCCGCACATGCAGTGTCATCACTATCGTCAAACCCGATAACTTTATCAACACATGCTAGTTCTTTAATAATAGCACAACGTTCTTCGAAGGGCATAAACGGTCTGCCCTTCTTACGTGTAAGCCAGTTATCGCTGTTAACACCAACTATTAATTTGGAGCCAAGTTTTTTTGCTTCTTTAAAATATTCTATGTGGCCACTGTGCAGTGGGTCAAAGCCACCTGTTACTAATACTACTCTGTTCATATAGATATTTATGTGAGTAGTTAACTAGTGTTTTATAAAATGGTAGGTGTAACTGTTAAAACCTTTGATAGGTTTTCCAAATGCTTTCATTATTTCTGTTTGCATTCCGCCTATTACTGACTTTTGAAACTTTAAATTTGTTTTTAAGAACAACTGTCCGCCTGTATTAAGATAGTCAAACATATTATCTTTCCAGTAGTGCCAGTCTGCTTCTTTATATTCTCGTGTACGTATATCGTTAAACTGTGTACGTAGTAATGTTATAACATCATATGTATCAGGTAACTTAACATATTCACTAGGCATAAGTTGTAGTTCAAATAATTTTAAATCATAGTGTTGATGTATTTTATATACAGGATCATCTAAACGCTTTTGTACTTCAGTTCCTGTTGCAGTATGGCCTAGTGTATTACATAGCTTCACAAACTGTCCTGACCCTGTACCAATGTCTAGTATCTTATATTTGCTTTTATTTTTTAAATTTAAGTAGTTTATAAAAGCAACCTTTTCTGCTGTCTTTCGATCTTTAGGTGGAAAATAACCTTCCATAGCATATACTGTATCGCTATGTTCTTTGCTCCATTGTTCAGTAAAGTCGCTGAATAAGATATCCCTCGCCCATTCAAGCTCTCCGCCTGTGGGATTTTGTAAGTGTCTGTCGCTTCTATATTCTGGTAAATTTATCATTTGCTTGTTGTTGATTTAATCCCTTGTACTTTTGTAAAATATGGTTTGTATGCACGTAACCACGGACATAGTTGTTTGCACATAATAGCATCATTTGGCCACCAGCCTATAGTATCTTGAAGATCTATTATTTTCTTTGCGGCTTCGGGCTTAATAATATATGCACTATGTCCCGGTAATCCTTGTGGTATAATTTCGTCAGCTACCCACGGAACTTCTTGTTCACCTGAATCGTCTAACTTATTATAAAGTTTCCAATTAAACGTAGCATGATCAGGATTGTTAATACTAATAGCACCACCTTCAAATTCAAATGGCTTAAACTGTCTTGTAAAAATAGCATCATGCTCTAGTATCATAATAGTTCTATTTGTGTCAGCACATACCTTCCACAAAGCATAATGGCTTCCTGCGGCCGCAATACGCTTTGTCATGTCGTATGTTTTATATGCTTTCAATCTCATGCCTGTTGTTGGACAAGTTGCCTTTTTAGTGTGCGGCCATTTCCAATCTACATCCCACATTGTGTCAGGAGTGATTGCATCAAACTTTTCAATGTCTAACCAAGACTGTGTATCAATGACCGACTGTATACAGTTATTAGCGTGTAGCTGACTGTCTTCATGACCTGGGATGGATATTACGAATGCTTTCATTTTGTTAATACATATACTCTACAAGGCACTTTGCCTTTTAATCCAGTTGACTCAAATGTTGATTCTAACTGTAAGCCTGTATTATTAAACAGTTGGCGCAACTCGTCATCATAAATTTCTACAGGATCCCATGGTCTTGCGTTATTGTCATCTGGTCCATACCCGTGTTCTAGATATAGTTTTCCAGTCGGCGACATCTGATCTGCCCATACCTTAATAGTGCTAATAGGATCAAAACAATGATCAAACGCATTTGAATAAACAACATCAAAGTAACCTACCCAATCTTCTCGCACATTATTAAAATCGTGTTGTACAGTCATAGGAAATTTAGATGCTGTATGAGAAACTTCTGTACCTATAATTTCTGCGTCAGGAAAACTTTCTTTAAAATAGAATTGCTCTGCCGCATTGCGAGTGCCATGACAAAGTATCTTTCCTGCTACTGTTTTATCTTCACAAATTTTTCTAATAGTTTTCTTCTCAACATAAATGTTTTTAAGTTTTTTTACATTGGCTTCAATTTGGTTATCTAGATACTCTTCGTAATTTTTATATTCATATATTTTCATAATAACTCCTACTTCTATTTAATTAATTCTTTTTGCAAAGCCGTGCATACTGGTATGTATGTCGTTAGTCCATTCACTCATTACTTGATACCATCCCCATTCATTAGGATATAATTTTGATTCATTAACAAATTGACGTACTAATGCTGTATTAAAATGCTTACGGTGGTGTATTAAAACATCACTAGGTAAAAACCCATACCAATCGTCATGTGGGTTAGTTTTGTCAACTTCCTCAACTAATCCTGAACCAAACTTTGGACCACGCTTTGGTCTAGTCATAAACCCAACAGGGCCTTTCTCGTGTGCTTTGCGTAACCAATTTTGTAGATCAACTTGTCTGTCTATTTGTGTGTTCCAGTCAACACGAATAATTAGATCATGATGAGCAGGTATTTTATTAACTAAGTCGGCGTGTGCAATTATTGGAACTATTCCAAAATATAGTTCGTCGGTTAATTCTCGTGAATTAACATATTTCTCAAACTTAGCATGCTTCGACGGCGGCTGTGATTCCATTGGATGATAGTGCCACGTTGGATAGTGCATTGTAGAAAGTCTATCGTGATATTCTACTGGTACTAAGTGTGTTTTATTACTAAAGGTATGAAAGTAAAAATTACAACCCGGCAAGTATCGTTTTAGTTGTTCTACAATATTATTACCTTTGTCGTTTACTCCACTAACACATATTGCTATATTCATGAGAAAAACCAACGCCGTATGTTAGTTGCCAGGAGTGCATGACTGTTTGGACCCGGGTGTGGGTTTGGTACATCTAATGCATCATCAATACAGAAGTCATTCCCCCAATTGAAATATTTTAAATTTAAGTCTCTTACATTAAATTTTTTAAAGTAATTGGGATCTGTGTGATGATGATTAGTTTGTAGATGAAAACTTTGTATGCCTTTACTTTTAAGGAATGCATGTACAAAATTCATTCTAATCATTTGATTTAATGTTGCATTCCAGTCTTCATGAAAGGTTTCGTAATATGTTTTTATTATCTTTTTAAATGGGCCTTCTTTTTTATTATGCCAAAACTGTTTTGGCATACGATCATCTAAAAATCCTGGTAACATATGTAATTTTGATTCACCTTTATCATTGTAAATAGTTTCTCTATTATTATGTGTCCACATAATTACTACTACTGTATTTTTATCATACTTAGAATAATCAACTATTGTTTTGGTAATCATTAAATTACTCGAACCTGCTATTGACGCATTGTCAACTTTCATGTCTGTTAGTCCACCTAATATACTAGGCCATGCTTGTTTACTAGCTGTAGGCCCGTGTGAACCATCTTGAGCCACACAATCTGCTAGCCCGTGCCCGTATGTAAAGCTACATCCAAACGTAACTAATTTGTAACTGTTCCAGCCCATATGTTTTTCCTTGCAGTTGTATCAAAATCAAAGTTCCAATACTCTATATCTTTTTTATACCAATCGGCAACAATTTGAATTGTTTGCGGAGTGTATACGTCTTTGTATGAATCAACTAAGCCAGTAACATTTCTAGACCGTGGCATACTAGGTAAGTCTAAATACTTAGGAAGATCGTTACTAAGTTTTTCTTGTCTTAAAATGTCGCAACGAAGATTATTATTTTCATCAGTAACATAATCAATTTGATTATACCATCCCCTAACTGCTCGGTGCCACATAAATTCTTTACCACCCCACTTATGTCGTTCTTCTAAAAATGCTTCAAAAGATGATATGTCGGCATAATCTGTTGGAGTTGTCTTTTCAACTTCGATTACTTTTTTAGCAAAGAAATATCTAGATACTACTCTTGCCCAAGGATTTCGAACAATAGTAAATGCTTGATGGTTTGCTCTTAGATCTCCTCTAAAATCTCTCCAACGTGCATGTGCATGCCCGTGATGGTCTCCTAGTGCATTCATTGTATCTAAAAGAGACGCTGTGTATGCTTTGCTAATATGTGTCTTGGGGCTTGCATCAATTATTTTATTTTTTAACTCTTTGTTAAGTCTAATTGTACACCCTGCATTTTTTGGTATATGTATAAAAAGTTTTTTAAGTGTCATACCGTGTATAATCCTTTTCTTCAACTATGTTTGACTTTGTAATTACATTAATTAATTTTTTAATTGTTGCACGATCGTCGTTCTTAATATAAACATTTCTAGCAAGTTCTACAAACTTTGATCCAAAACTTTTATCAGCTTCGCACTTACGTTTTCCGTTTTCAATATCCCATAACGCTTCGTTAATCTCTTGTAGTTGTTCTACCAATACATTAACTTCTGGGTTGTCAGTAAATGCTCTTTCTTCTAAAGATGTTAACTCTTTATTAACGTTAGCAAGTTGACTTGCGTTTGTTAATTTCTTTTGTTTAATTCGAAGTATTGTAATCCTGTCAAATAATTCTCCAACAGATACTTCAATTGATACCATCATTAATTTTAATCCCGTTATCTTTAGCCCTATGCATGTGATGACTCCAGCGGTCCTTAGGGCTCAGTGTATATATGTGAATGTTCTCTGGGGCAAAGTAAACTTGTGACATATGCAAGAAGCCACTGTCAACGCCAACATGATAAGTTGCCTTTGACATAGCGTATGCAATATGTTTTAAACTGTCTCTTAATAATATGTCTTTTGACTCACCACCTACTACAACTATTTCATAGTCTTTATACTTGTCTAGTATTGCTTGACGTTGCTTAGGTTTAATCATACGTTTCTTAGACGTACTGTCAAACTGTACTGTAACAAACTTTTTAGGAAGTTTAATGTCTTGTGGCTCTGCGTCTAATTGCGGAAAGTATCTTAGATACGGTGTAAGATCAATACCCTCTTTTGGTTCAAATCTCTGTGGGTGATCTGCATAAATCTGTGCATGCCCGTCGTATGTGTGTCTTACATAGTTTACAAAGTCTAAATTATCTATAGGTTCGCAATCAAGGTGTGGCATAATTGCAACACTTCCTTTAGGAAATAAACTTACTATTTCTGGCCAACTTTCTGGCTTGTGTCTATTCCATTGATACTTTGTAAGATGTAAAGTTACAGGAGTGTTTTCCATTAGCCCATAATTGTATGCTACTAATACAGCATGTATTCTATCTCCTAGACCAGGTGCACCATAATGAAAGTTTTTCTTTATAGTGCTATATGCTCTCATTACTATGTGTGTCATTAGTTTATAATCTTCATTAAGTCTGATACGTTTTCGCCTTTTTGTGGTAACAAATCTTTTAAGAAAAAATGTACAAAGTATGCTTTGGGAATTTGATTATCTTCAATTCCTTTGAATAATCCGTTCCACCGCCAGTCCATATTAAGTGTAGCAATCTTTTCTTTCTTAACCCAGTAGTTAAGCAACATTTGATCTGTTGACCATTTGCGGTAACCAATGCCGTCTACAAAGTCTTTAAACTCTGGTCTACGTATAAACTGTTCTGCTGTTTGGCCATTTAAGTATGGTAGAAACTTTTGGCAATTAATAACCATCATCCCCATATTGTAAAACTCAGCACCAAGTGCATTCCATTTCCAATCTACATCTGTAAGATTTTCAAATGCGGCTTTTGAATATTTTCTAATTTTACTTTTATACTTTTTACCACAAGGCAGTTCACGCTCTGCTACTGCACCAAACGCATACTCACTTGTTAAGTCTTCAAATATATTTGGAGCAGTTGATCTAATATAAATGTCACTATCAACTATGGCTACTTGATCATATTCGTGTAAGTGCGAAAATGCGTTTTCTTTTTCGTAAATGGGCATGTAACCTAAGCGTTCAACTGCTTCTTTACTGCGGCCAGTTACTGCCATGTCTGGTCTAATTTTAAGTATAGGCTCGTATTGTACTATGTGCTTAATGTTATATTTTTTGCAGTACTGCGATACACTTTCGATACAGTGTAAATACAATTGGCTTTGGGCGCCAACTGCTACTTGATAAATCATACGTTTCATGATAGGTCCTTTGTAAAACTAACTTCTGTTTTATATGTAACTTTATTATACTTATCAAACTGCATTTTAACGATTCCGTCGCATAGCATCCAATCCGAAGGCATAGCGCCGTTGGTGTGTACCCAGTTGATAATCTTCCTTGCACCCGCCGGTGTTATTCTATATGCCCTAGCACCTTCGTACCAGTTACCTGCAGGAATAGGCTTTGCTTTATTAAATCCTTCAAACTTGTATACATCACAATCTTCATATTCTCCCATGGGCTGTTTGAAAACTACGTCATGTTCAAATATACATATTGGTGTATTTGTTTCGTGGCATTTTTGCCACAAGAGATATTGGCTTAAAAAACATCCTTGTGTGCCTGGTCGTTGCAATAGTTTTTTTGCTTTTTTGCTTTGAGCAGTTGGTACTAAGTTGTAATCAACTAAGCCTGTCTTCATTCCATTTACACCTTCGTGCAACTGCAACTTCCAGCCGTGTGCAAGTCCAGTCTCCAATGCACGATTTGCCATTCGTACACTTTCTGGATAGTCAGGCAAGTAAATTATATATCCTAAATTAAGATCCATCTTTTTCTTGAATCTCTTTTAGTGAAGCATTATACAAGTCATCGGGCATCCATTTAAGTTGAGCTTTTCTGTATTTTGTAGTTTCTTTTTTATTACCCTTGCCTGTTGAAAAGATATCGTCTTTCTTAATCCCCCAACAGTTCCATTTAAACGGAATGTTATTGTGTGGTTTGTTGCGCACTACCTTCCACTCTTTCATTACATCTTTAAGTACATGTTGATCAATATACCAATAGCAACCTTTTTCAAACCCTTCGATAAGCCGTGTAGAAAACAACTCTCTAAACTCTAACCCTACTGGTCCAGTACCTAATGTCACTGCACTTGCAATAAAGGTAGCAGGATCTTTAGGCTTAGGCATAACGCCAACGTGTTTAGCAAGCTCTCTAAATACAGATTGATGGAATGCAGTACGTAGCACACTATCACAATCTATTTGTAATACATGTGTATCTTCATTTTTAAATAACTGAGGTAACCTCATAAATCGCACACTTGCTAGATATGTACGTCTTGCAACGTAGTCAGGATCTGCAATATTAAATATCGAATATCCGTCTCTCATCTGATGTAATCGTTTTGGTAAATCTATATAAAATTGCGGAGTAACATCTTCCCAAGTATATGTAAAGGAATGTAACTTAGTAAACTCTTTTAGTACCACATGATCAATATTGCCTTCATTAATAATATGAACGTGTACATGCATCCATCCTAGTGTGCCAAATATACTTTTAGCCAATGCATATCCGTGTTTATAAAAGTACTCATAGTCGCAACTAAAGTAAATAACATCCTTGTATTCTTTTGGACAAATGTGCCCTTGTATTTCAGGGAGTTTAAACATCCGATGCCATTCCCGGGCGGAACCCGATAACTGCATTTTTCTCTCCACGTCCTATTTTTCTAATCATCCTATATCCTAACGGTGCAAGTATATGTCTAATAGTATCGGCATTGTGTCCATAGCGTTGCGGATGGTCCTTGCACTCGTAAAGAATAATCGGTAAGCAACGTTTGATAGTTTCATATCCTCCTTGTGCAACAAATGGTTCATATCCTTCTGCGTCTATTTTAATAAAGTCAACGTCTTGTATATTATAGAAGTCTAATGGCATTACTGGTATCTTGCCGCCTTCTTCGTCTGGGTTTACATGTGTACTAAAACTTTTATTTGTTGTTCTAATCGAAACGTTTTCTTTTTTTGCACCTAGTCCTACTGGGTAAGTTGTTACGTTTGTAACATCTCTAGTATCTAAATTGTGTATCATGCAGTTATAAATCTTTGGATTGATTTCAAACGCATGTACATGCTCAAAACTTTTTGATAATTGATACGCTGTAATACCAACATGCGCACCTACGTCAATAGCAACTCTCCATTTTGCACAATGACTAAATGCTGTTGATAGTTCTATATTTTGATAATTGTCAATATTTCCTGCACTTTGTTTTTTTGCACTTTTAAGACATATGTCATTTTTAATTGAGCGCCACCCATCTATTTCTGTATACATTATATCTCCACTTGATATTCATTTGTTATTTTCCAAGCCTCGCCGCTTGCATATTCATCTCGACTAAACTGACTATGTGCAATATGTTCTAACATTGGAGTGCGATCAAACCCGTATTGGTTCTGCCAATTCTGTACTGCACTTTGTCCTAATACTTCAATGGGCTTTCCTAAGCATAATGCTTCGACAACAGCCATACTATGATATGTAATTACCTTTTTAGCATTTAACATCATAGGCAATATTTCTTTAAATCGTTGTCTACGCTTACCTTCTTTTTCTCGTATAATTAATTTTGTTGGGAGACTTTCATAATGTTTAATAGTGTCTCTCCTCCAAGTATCATAATCTTCACCTAAGTATTTAAAGATATTACTCTTGTTGGGCATTACTAAAAGGTTGTAGTCGCCATCGCTATTCCATTCATTCCATAAATTACTGTCTAGTGCAAGACGATCAATTCTACTATTGTTAATTGGGCGTACTTGTGTATTTTGTAAACAGTTATAACTAATTCTATAGTATTCAGGAGTCTTGTGTAAATGGTTGCCTATGTATCCGTTATCTAAATGGAAAAACTTTAAACTAGGATCTTTAATAATAGCATCAAATACCCAGTCGTCAAATGGATGGCTAAACGCCAAGTATCTATCTTGTTCTATTTCATTAGGATGTGATATTGTTTTTACATCACAGTTGTCGTAGAGATACGAGAACAGTTGTCCTCGTAACTCTTTTGAACGTACTGGTATTTGAAATTTAAAGTGATGCATCTTCCATACCCGCAACTCGCAATTTGACAACATTAGTAATTTGCCATTGCTTCTGATCAAGCCCTTTTAGTAAGCCTAACCACTTGTTACGCATAAGTGCAAACTCGTTAATAATCTTTTCGTAGTCAACAACATCTGTTTCACCGTCTACGTATTTTTCAACGTCACGACTTGACAGAGCTCGTTGGTAGTTTTCGAGATATTTCTTAAAAAAAGAACTACGCAATCTGCGTAGCTCAATGTTTAAGTAGTTAAGGATTGCTTCTATCTCTTGAAGTTGATTAAAACGTTGTTCAACGATACCGGGCATATTTGCCGCGGCACGTTCAACATTGCCTTTCAGCTTTACATCAAGACGAGCTTCAATTAGCTCGTCTTCAAAGTATTGAATAGCTTCTGGGATTTTACTAATGTCTCTAGAAACTTCAGAGTAGTAACCCATCACTCATCCCAATCGTCTAATATACTATCTTCATCATCTTCTTCGGTGACATCTAAATAATAATTAATTGCATGGTCTAAGTGTTCGTCAGTACCCATAGCATCTCTAAAAGTTTGATCATCTGCACCGTAGTCAGCACATGTATCAATATAGCTTTCAGCTACACTCTCGAGATTTTTCTTATCAATATCAGCTTTAAACGCATTCCAAATATCAACAATTTGCGCACTTTCCATTATTGCTACTCCTGTCCTGTAAGTTCTAATTCAACATTATCGTTAATATCAACATCAACGACTTCTTCGGTATTTACCACAGGCTTCATCTTCTCGTTATATTCCATCATGATCTGATCAAGTTTGCCACCGATCATCCATGCTTTACGATATTCAAGAACTTCTTCACCTGCTAGGTTAATATACTTGAGTCGATTACCTTGCTTAACTAACAAGTTCTTCTTCTCAAACAATTCAACTAGACCACTATACGGATTCATACCAGTTTCATAAGGAATCTTAACCTGCACACCTTCGAAAGGTTTTGCATATCGAGTCTTCATTACTTTACAACCAGCACGGATGCCCATAACTTCTGAGAT
>Ga0307998_1000397_pt1 | contig 24974 bp, 24 predicted proteins | sample Davwhametageno37_FD_203147 | JGI IMG/M metagenome (GOLD analysis project Ga0307998, IMG submission 203147) | Marine microbial communities from Davis Island wharf, Antarctic Ocean - #37 | ecosystem: Environmental > Aquatic > Marine > Unclassified | place: Antarctic Ocean: Davis Island wharf... | reverse complement strand
AATAAAATAAGGAAAAGAAAAAGATTTTTCATATAAAAGTTTTGAAAGTGAATTGGATTTTACATCTAAATATCATCACTAAATTTATTTAAATTATTGACCATTATCAAATTTTCTATTAAAAGTCATGAAGATGATCAGTATGTGTAATGATAATATTCATTTAATGAACAAAAAAGTTTTATCTATTTTTATTTACTAATAGTTAATTGAGCTCAGACTTAAACAATTACATTTAAAACTTAATTACAAGATATATTTAAAAGCAGAGTCACAATCTTCTTCTTTGTGTTGCAAAAACTTTTCCCTTACTTTGCTGTAAATAATAATTTATCTTTTAAAATAATGGAGCGACAAAAGTTAATAGATGAGTTTCTTATAGATTTCAAGCCAAAAAAAGATCAAGTTTGGAAAAGTTGCTATTTTTTTTCGCATTTCTTAAAAAAGAAACACAACATAGATGCTGAATTAATTGAAGGTATTTCTAAAATCAATGAAATTGATTATTGGATGGTTAGATTTAATGACATAGATGAAGATATTCACGCTAAAGCAATAGGGATAACGCCAGATTATATCGAGAAACCTGAAATGGTTTGGAGCTTAAAAGAATTTGAAAAAGATAATTTCTAAAAATTTCATAAACCAATTTTTTTAAGTAATAAAACATATTTATTAAACTTTATTTGAGTTCAGGTAATTAAATCTAACGATCATCCCCCCCCGCTCAACTTTTAAAATTAAAAAGTAATTTTAAAAAGGTAGATTATTTAAATCAACATTACCTCCTGATATTATTATCCCTAGTTTCTTAGCTTTAAAAAAATCTTTGTTTTTTAAAACTGCAGCTAGTGGAAGGGCGCATGAAGGTTCACATATTATTTTCAATCTTTCCCATATAATCCTCATAGACTGAATTATTTCAATTTCAGTGATTCTAATTATTGAATGAACTTCATCTTGGATTATTGGAAAGTTTTTATCTCCCAGTTGAGTTTTGAGTCCGTCTGCTATAGTATTTGTAGTGATGTTTGTTTCAATTTTTCCGCTTTTTAAGGATCGATAAGCATCGTCAGCTTCAAATGGCTCTGCACCAATAACTTTACATTTATTTCCAAAGAATTTAGCTGCTAACGCACTTCCTGCAATAAGTCCTCCACCTCCAACAGGAGTAAGAACATATTCCAAATCATTATAATCTTCCAATAACTCTTTGCAAGCTGTTCCTTGTCCAAGAATTACATTGTTATCATTTGAAGGATGAATAAACGTTGCTCCTTTTGATTGTTCAATTTTTTTAGCATTAATTTCTCTTGCCTTAAGATTAGGCTCACATTCAATAAGCTCTCCCAAATAACCTTTTACAGCGGTTTTTTTTATTTCTGTTGCAGTTGAAGGCATAACTATGAACGCTTTTACACCTATACTACTAGCTGCTAAAGAAAGAGCTTGAGCAAAATTTCCTGAAGAATGGGTTACTACTCCTCTTTTTTTCTGATCATCAGAAAGTTGCAAAATAGCATTCGTAGCACCTCGCATTTTAAAGGCCCCCATTTTCTGAAAATTATCACATTTAAAATAAATTTCAGCTCCAGTTATTTTATTAATTTGAGTTGAAGTAAGTACTGGAGTGTTATGAATAAACGGTTTTATCCTATTGTGACATTCTAAGAGATCATTTTTTGTCATTTTTTGTTTATTTATATCAAATATAGTTTCTAAATTTACTATTTAATCTTCATTTTAAAGAGAAGCTAAATATTTTTTCAACTTAAAGGTGAAATGTTTAATACTTATCGATTTTATACCATTATTAACTTTAAACTATAGGCATGTCTTAATTTCCTTGGTTCAGTGATCTCTATGACTTGTGTTTAATAGAATTTGCTATCTTTGGCTTTTCAAATCAAAAATTTATTCAAAAAAATGAAAAAATATTTTTTCTTTGCGTTTGCATTTATATTACTCATCTCTTGCAAAAGCCCACCAGACACTAGTCTTTTTAACAGTAATAAAAAAATCGCTGAAAAATTTATCTCTACTTATACATCCCCCTCAAATCCTGATCTTTTTAAGTCAATGATAGATATGAATATTGAACATCAATCTCCAATGTATGGAGCTGGGATGGTTGGATATGAAAAAGTCATCGAGCAAGGGAATTTTTATATGTCAAATTTTTCAAATGTTAGTTTTGAAAATGCAAGGTGGTTACCCGGAGTTAATGAAGAAACTCTTGTAGCTGATGGAAGTGTTAGAGTTTATGGAACATGGAAAGGAGAAAGTAATACAACTGGGAAAACTTTTTCAGTAGACGCCTATCACTATTTCGTGATTAAGGATGGTAAAATTTCACAGTCTGGTGATTTTTTCGATGCCACAGGTATGTTAATGGCTGTAAGTCCTGATGCAGAGGAAGTAGTCCAATAATCTTAGAATAACTCACAAAATAAATTAATTCTACAATATGTTTTTTCTATGAAATTCCGTTTTTCATATTTTTCATATTTTATTGTTTTATTATTATCAAACAAGGTTTTATCTCAAGAAGAAAAAACAGAAAATTTTGTTTTCATTCATACTCAATTTGAATTAAATAATAGAGGAGCAGTAATAACCCCTATAGATCCATTAATGAATAAAAGAATATCTTCTTTTATTGAAGCTAAGTTTTATGGACTTGTTGAATCAGCTAGAAATATTGTTTGGGAATCGTATGAAACTGATACAAACCCAAATTCAAAATCTCATGTCCAGAGATATGCAGCTAGAGTTCATATTAAAAACAATAATCAAAGTATAGAATACAGGTATCTAGAGGTTGAATTCTATCCAACTATTGATGAGATAAAAACAAATTATAAATTTAATGAATCGAAAAGAAATTTTGTTTTAACATTAGATGAGAAAGCTAGAAGATCCTATTTGCCAAATTTAATTGAGTTAGGAATTAAAGATGCTCCGATTAAAGCAACCATAGATAATTTAGTTCAAGAGCATAAACAACTGATTATTGGAGTCAACAGTGGTCTTGTGTCTTTTTATCAGGGTTATGGTGATGGAGATGCTGATGTTTTTGATGTAGTTACAACATATGTAGAAAAAGCTTATCCTAGAGTTAAGTTTGTGATGAATCTTGTTTGGGATTCTTATCATACTCTAGTAAGTAATTACGACTCTTTTCATTATCACACATTTATAGTACAAGTTAAACTTAATGATAGGCAGGGGTATCAATTTATTGAGGTGTTTTATAATCCCACAACTAATTCCGCAATTTCAGACTTCAAGTGGAATGAAAAAGAAGAATTTTATTTTAGAGAACAACATAAATAACTATTTCTTTTTTGAATAAAATCTTTTTTATTCATACACATTTTTTTCAAACCCTATAATTACTTTTTAGTGGATTTTTTATTAACTAATTGATATAATTCTCATTTTGAATTAATTTACTTATTAATATTCCAAATTGGATTTTTCCGAATAACTTTGTCAAATATTTTACAAGAAGTGAGATGTGCTCCTGGAAGATACCCCGTACTAATTAAAAATTCATTTGTGATTTTTCGCCCTGTAAACTTGAATATTTTTTTGAATAATTTTACCCACAAATCCAAAGAAATTGAATGACTATAATCCAACCAGTTTTTAAATGATCCACAGGACTCTTGAAGTTCAATGATTTTCTTGGCATTATAAATAGCAGCATTTATTTTTAACTTATTTCTTATGATGCCTGAATCATTAACTAATCTTTCCACTTGTTTTTTATCATAATTAGCAACTGTACTAATCTCAAAATTAGAATACGCATTTCTAAAACTATCTTGTTTATTTAGTATTGTAGTCCACGATAATCCTGCTTGATTAATTTCTAATACTAGACGACAAAACAATTCATTGTCTGAATCAATTGGAAATCCATAATGTTTATCATGATAGGTTTTGTGAATATTCTCATCATTACCTAATGAATTCACGAAGTCACAATAAGAATTTGGTTTTATCATAATTATTTATTGGTAATTTTTTTGAATCATAGCCTTCTATTTATCTTTAAACGTTTCTTTATATTCAAAATCTGTTTCATTTATTATTTCAAAAATACTTTATTAAACATGATCCTTTTTTTAAACTATATCTATTTAATAAATATACAATTCCTGTAATAAAGATATTTAAGGTTTTAAAATATCGTTTGAAGTGAATATGTTACAAACTCTTTTTAAACAGATGCCAGTGAGTTTAAGTAAAAACTATAACTTACTAATTATCTATAAAAACAGACTATACCTTCTAAAAAGGGCTTTGATTTTTTTGCTTAGAAAAAATTAATCCTGCTTTATATTAAACATCATACCTTATCGGCTTAAAATTTAAATAATGGATAAAAATAATAAAGGATCTTGGTTAAACATCGTTCTTTTAATATTATCTGGAGAAATCATTTTTATTCTCCCGTATGTTTTAGCAAGAGTTTTTAGACCAACTTTTTTAGAGGTATTTCAATTGACTAACTTTCAGCTAGGAAGTCTATTCACCGTTTATGGAATAATTGCTTTTTTATCTTATTTTTATGGAGGAGTAATCGCAGACAGGTTTTTGCCTAGAAAACTTATTTCCTATTCACTGTTTTTGACCTCACTAGGAGGTCTAATTTTAGCAACATTTCCATCATATCTAGTTCTACAACTATTATACGGTTATTGGGGCTTTACCACTGTATTTTTATTTTGGGGGGCAATGATAAAAGCCACAAGGCTATGGGGCGGACATTTAAGTCAAGGTAAAGCTTTCGGTTTTTTAGATGGTGGAAGAGGTTTAGTTGCTGCCTCAGTTGGTAGTATTGGCGTTTTTATTTTTTCAATTTTATTGAAAACAGACATTAATGATGCTTCTCTTATTGAACGCCAAGAAGCATTTCAATATGTTATTTTATTTTCATCTATAATGACTGCTTTGATTGGATTTTTAGTTCATTTATTAATGAAATCTAAAAATGAAGATCAAATAAAAAAAGAAGACTCAATAAATTCATTTAATGAAATTAAATCAGTTTTGAAACTTCCGTCAGTTTGGTTATTAATGATTATTATAATGTCAGCATATGTAGGTTATAAATTAACAGATATATATTCATTATACGCGTCTGACATTATGCTTTACGATAACTTAGAAGCAGCTAAAATTGGAGCTTTACAATTATATGCACGACCAGTTGTTTGCTTTATAATTGGATTACTTGCCGATAAAACTAAGGGAATTACTTGGATTATATGTGGATTTATAACAATGTTAATTGGCTCAATAATCTTTGCGTCTGGTGTTATAAATTCAAACATGAATTTTGTTTTTTTCTTGTCATTAATCATAATAGCTACTGGTACATACGCGATAAGGGCTTTATATTTCTCTGTATTTCAAGAGGGTTATATCCCTTTAGCTCTTACAGGAACTGCTGTTGGAATTATTTCTATAGTAGGATACACTCCAGACATTTTTGCAAGTCCTATAATGGGATATTTACTAGATAGCTTTCCTGGTGTGATTGGACATCAGTACGTATTTACTATGTTAGTTGTCTTTTCAATACTAGGCTTGTTAGCTTCAATAAAATTTGCTAAAATAGCTAGACCAAAACTAAAAATAATGAAATAGTTTTTAGTTTAATTTTAGTCAGAAACAGAGTATTAAACCTATTTATTCTATTCTAAGTATACCATTATTAAGACTTTAGTAAAAAAAAGGCTGTAGTCAAAAACTAAAAGCCTATATTTGCGTTTCAAATAATAAAAATATTTAAAATGAATAACGGAACAGTAAAATTTTTTAATACCGCTAAAGGCTTTGGATTCATCACTCCAGATTCAGGTGAAAAGGATGTGTTTGTACATGCAAACAATCTTAATGATGATATCAATGAGGGTGACAAAGTAAGCTACGATCTTGAATCAACTGATAAAGGACCTAGCGCAATTAACGTAAGTATAGCTTAAATTAATTTAAGCATAACTGAGTAAAAAGTCTATCTGTTCAGATAGACTTTTTTTTTATATCATATTTAAAAGTGTTTGTTCTAGTTATAAGGTTTAATTTTTTGTGGATTTATTTTATCACTCTTCTTTTATTTTTAAAACAAGTTTTCCCTGTTTATCTCCACTAAAAAGTCTTAAAAAAGTGGGTCTAAAATTTTCAATACCCACATAAACATCTTCTTTGCTTATTAGTTTTCCGTTAGCTATCCATTCTGACATTTCTTTTATGGCTTTGTGGTAATCGGAAGCATAATCAAGAACTACCATTCCTTTCATCGAAGCTCTATTAACCAACAAAGAAAGATAGTTTTTTGGTCCTTTTATAGGTTCTATATTATTATACTGAGATATTGCTCCACAAATAATTATTCTAGCATTTCGCTTTAAAAAGATAAGCGCAGCATCTAAAATTTCTCCCCCAACATTATCAAAATACACATCAATCCCTTTTGGACATGCTTTTTTGATTTCCCTAATAACACTTTCGTTTTTATAATCAATAGCATGGTCAAACCCCAAAACCTCTTTTAAATATTCACATTTCTTTTCGCCTCCAGCAATTCCAATTACAGTACACCCTTTTATTTTTGCGATTTGGCCAACAATACTTCCAACAGCACCTGCGGCTCCAGAAATAAGAACCACATCTCCTGCTTTAACTTTTCCTTCTTCTAAAATCCCAAAATAAGCAGTCATACCTGGCATTCCAAGAGTTCCTATATATGTAGTAAGAGAAGCTTTTTTGGGATCAACCTTATGAAAGTTTTCACCATCGGTAACACAGTGTGTTTGAACTCCACCCCATCCAGTTACATAATCTCCCAAATTAAATTTAGCTGTGCCACATACCTCAATTATTTTTCCTATTGACGCAGCTCGCATGACCTCACCTAAATTAACAGGATCAATGTAGGAACGTGTTTCATTTATCCATCCGCGCATTGCAGGGTCTAATGAAATATAATGCTGTTCGATAAGCATTTGCCCTTCCTCCAAGCCTTGGGAGGGCTCTTCAATTAATTGCCAAGTGTTTATATCTGGTAACCCAATTGGTCTTTTTTTTAGTAGTAATTTTTTGTTAATCATCATTAAGTATATAAAACTAAAGAAAGACAGCTATAAGCCCCCTATTTAAATAGTTATTTGAGGTTAGTTATAAAAAAATTAAATTAATTTTTTAAAAGTTTCAAAAATAGAATTTGACACAGCTTCTAGTTTCTCTTTTTCATTCATATCATTCACTTTTTTATTAAAGGGCTCTACACTTACGCAACCTTTATAGCCTTTCATTTGAATAAGAGATAGAAAAGCTTTTAAATCTATTACTCCTGTTGAACCAGGCAAATCTCGATCTAGATCCATTTGTTGAGAGGGATTTTTTCCAGAAATGGCATCATTAATTTGAACAGAGACTATATCATTTTCTGTAATAAAATCATAATCTGAAGCAGTGTCTTCAGAGCAATACATGTGAAAAGAATCTAATAAATATCCAACGTTATTTTCTTGGATCGAATCAATAAGAATCCTTAACTCTGAAATAGTATGGATAAACGCAAACTTATCTCGAATCATTAAAGTTTTAGGCCCAACATATTCAAGGCCTAAACGCATATTGTAATCATTTAAAAGATTAGCAACTTGTTTTAATCTAACTTTATGAAGTTCAAAATTTTCTGTGTAAGAAAAAATGTCATTTGTTGGCATGATCCAGGTTACAAAACCAGGGATATTTAATTTTGATAAAATAGGTAAGTTTGATTTTAGCTGATCAAAACCTTTTTTGAATATTGCTTCATTTGTTCTAAACTGAATGGGTAATCCTGCTGCATCAAAAACAAGATTATGACTTTCCATTTTGTCAAGATAATTCTCAACCTGATTTGAAGAATACAAAACTATTTCTTCTAAAAGTGGAGCAATCGCATCAAATTTATAATCGTGAGCCTGTGAAATTATTTTTTGAGCATTCGTGTTTAATCCAATTGCACCGGGCTGTAAACTTGCCTTGAAGTTCAAAATAGGATTATTGTTCAAAATACTTAGGTCTGGGACAACAAAAGCAGAAGATGTAGCTAAAGTGACAGATTTCATAAATTTTCTTCGACTTGTCATTCAAGTAATTTTAAGATGGACAATGAAATGAAGTTGAGCTTTATTCAAATATATAAAAAGTTAAACAAAACAAATAATGAATAGAATTATAAAACCTTTTAAGGTTTTCGTTAAACAACTTAACTCAAATATTTACTTAATAATAGAATGTTGATTTATATTAATTCCAAAGTATTAACTCTTCATTATCAACAATTCTATTTCCTTGTTGATTAATTTTTGATAAGTCAATCATGGCTTTTGCAACTTTTATAGCTTGAACTGGCCTTAATTTTTTTGGCATCAAAAAAGAAAAAAGCGGCATTAAAGTTTGAGCTATTTTTTCTCCAAATCTAAATTTATTTCTTTTACCAAGTAAAAGTGAGGGTCTGAAAATGATTGTTGCATTTAGTTTTAAATTTGATACTATATCATCAATTTCTCCCTTAAGGTTCATGTAAAAATTTGAGCTTGAACTATCAGCTCCAGAAGAAGAAACAAATAAAAATTTTTCCACTTGCTTTAATTTACATGCTAAAGCAATTTTATGAGTTATATAAAAGTCTATTTCACGATAAGCCTGCCTATCCCCTTTTACTTGGGACTGTGTAGTTCCAAGTGAAGAAAATACAATTGAACTATCTTCAACGCTTCTTTCAATTTCTTTAGAGTTAGAAAAATCAATTTGACGGATTTCCATTTTATAGTGCTTTTGAAAAACTAAACTTCTTGTTACTACTATGACTTTATGAAAATAATTATCATTTAAAATCATTTCTAATATAAATCCACCTACTAATCCTGTTCCTCCAAATATTGTTACTTGTTTCCCATCCATTTCCTTATAATATTAAATTAATTATCACATTTTGATTGTAATTAAAAGTAAAGATTTTAAAAAAAAGATTGAGTATTTACTCAAAAAGATAGATATATTATTAACTTTTAAAAAAAAATGGAATCCTTCGTGGAATGGGGATATATAGGTCTTTTTTTAGCTAGTTTTTTAGCTGCTACTGTGCTTCCCTTTAGCTCAGAAATTGTATTAAGTCTCTTGATTTCAAATCAATATAATTTTACTTTATGTATAGCGATAGCAACTTTTGGAAATTGGCTGGGAGGAATGAGTAGTTATGGTATAGGTAGATTAGGAAAATTGAATTTGATTGAAAAAATTTTCAGGATAAAAATTGAAAAAATAAATAAAACTAAAAGTATAATTGACTCTTGGGGTAGCATAATTTCCTTTTTTTGCTGGCTACCTATTATTGGTGACCCCTTGGCAGTTGGTTTGGGTTTTTTTAGAATAAAACCTATATCCGTAGCTACATGGATGTTCCTTGGTAAATTTATGCGTTATTTGATATGGGCAGCCATTACCTTTTTTGGTTTATCTTTTTGGTAAACCTAACTTGATTTTATAAAATGAAAAAAACTCCAATTGAAGTTTTCAGCGACTGGGTAGATCTTGGAAAAGATCATGGAATGGAAACAAACCATTTAGAGTCAGTTGAAAATATGTTGAGATTCTCAACAGAGAATCTCCAAAATTTTAATTTTATTGACGCGGGGTGTGGAAATGGTTGGGTCGTAAGAAAATTAGCTTCATATCCTAATTGCAATAAGGCAATTGGGATAGATGGTTCTGAAAAAATGATTTCAAAAGCAAAAAAAATAGATTCAAGACAGAACTATATATGTTCAAATTTATTTGAATGGAATCCTAAAGAAAAAGTTGATTTAGTTCATTCTATGGAAGTGTTTTATTATTTTGAAAATCCTGGAAAATTAATAAAACATATTTATTCCAGTTGGCTTAAAAATAATTCTAGATTAATAATAGGATTAGATTTCTATTTTGAAAACACTACTTCTCATTCCTGGCCCGATGATTGTGGAATAAATATTATGAAGCTCTTATCTTCTAAAGAATGGAAAAATCTTTTCAAATTAGCAGGCTTTAAAGAAGTTGAAACATGGCGTGTGGGTGCAAAAGAAAATTGGGCCGGAACTCTTGTTGTTACGGGAATAAAGAAAAACTAAATTATTTTTTGTCATACCTACCTGGTGATAAATGAGAGCTCATAATAAAAAATAAGGAGGTTGGTATAAGCTTAAGGAGAAATACTATGATCTTAAAAGTCTTTGAAGGCACACACACTGGTTTACCTTTTAAAAGGGCTTCAACACCCTCTTCGGCTACTCTTTTTGCTTCTTTTTTCATAAAAAAAGGAACTCTGTCCATTTCTTGTTGGACCCCACTTGCCGAATGAAAATTTGTGATTGTATATCCTGGACAAAGTGAGGTTGTAGTTATCCCTTTGTGGTTATAATTTAGATTTAAACTCTCCGAAAAACGATTCATAAAAGTTTTAATTGGTCCATATAAAACTTGAATCGTTGAGGGAGGAGCAAAAGCAGCAACCGATGAGACAATCATTATTCTTCCTTTGCCTTGGGCTAACATATCTTTTATAAATAATTTAGAAAGTGCTATAACAGCAATTCCAAGAACTCTTATGAATTTTTCTTCTTCTTCCATAGAAGTTTGATCAAAAGAAGTTGGGATTGCATAACCTGCATTATTAATCAATATTTCTATATTATATTTCTTTAATTTACAAAAATCATATATCGAATTGGGGGAGGATTTATCTTGCAAATCAGAAGCTATTATATCCACTTTTACTCCGTAATCCTTCTCAATAAATAAAGCTGCTTTCCTTAGGTTTTCTTCTTTTCTTGCAGTTAGCAATAAATTATAATTTCGTGAGGCTAAACATTTTGCTATTTCAAAACCTATTCCGGAAGAAGCTCCCGTGACTAAAGCATATCGATTCCCCATAACTTTAAGATTTATTAAATGATAAATGAATAGCAATTTAGAACTAAAAAATATTTAAAATTAATTTCACTGTGGAGATAAGTCGTTTTTTTGTGAGAAAACAAAGATTAATTTATATTTGAAGTCTAATAAACCTTTTGCAATGCGATTAATGTTATTTAGCTTATTTTTTATTTTTAGTTTTTTTTCAAAAATTAACTCTCAAAATCTTTATAATAAGTTTTCTTTCAATATGCCAATAGAAGAAGCTAAAGAAATTCTAAAAAATAATTCTAGTAGCCTAAAAAATATTTCTTTTGGTGAAGACACTTCATATGCATTTAGAAGAAAATCATTAGTCAATCGAGAAGGTAAATTAATAAGTATAAATATTGGAAGTAAAAAGAACCTAACCCTAAAACAGGCTGAGACTTATTTAAAAAAAAGCCGAGCTCATTTTGAGTCAATAGAATATAAAACAGTATACGCTCAAGAAAATTGGTCTAATCCAATTTTAGTTAAAAAAAACCTCCCGTGCATTCGTTTTATTGACCCTGATAAAAATATTGTAGTAGAAGTCGATCCAAGGGGTCAGGGAGGAGTTTTTAATGTTTTTGTTACCTATTATGACTACGATTGGTTTTTAAGAAAAGCTCAAGGAAAAGAATAATTAAAAATCAACATTAATTCCCAACCCCATTAATTCACGTACTTGTAATTTACCTAAAAGATCATCATCGTAAAGTAAGTGCAGCACAAAATTTCCTGAAATCTTACTATTTACTTTAAATCTAAAACTCGTGTCCAAATCAAAATCTACGTTTTGAGTTTTTTCTAAATAATTTATGTAAATACTATATTTATTTTCCCAAATAATATTTTTCATTATTTCTGTTTTAAAGAAGCCTGAAAAAGAGGTCCCTAAAAAAAACTTACTTCTTTTATTACGGTCAACACCAAAATATTTCTGCCCCTGTGTCAAATCCATCGAATACTTTTTGGAAACCATAATTATCCGAGCTGATAATGGTGACAGGTTTATATTAAAATTTTCATTTTTTTTATAGTAGTACCCTATTCCTGCCTGAAGTATTGCTGGAGATAAAAATTGAGAAATTTTTTCTCTTTTCTCTATTTCATCCTCTTTATAATATCGATACCCTGGTAATAATTGAGTTTTAAAATTTAATAATCCCGAATAATTCCAATATTGATTGATTTGCTTTCCTATTAAAGAACTAATTTCAAGACGATCATCTGCTTTTTTTAAAAATTTATCCCCTGAAATATAAGTAGTGCCAACTGATAGTAAAAAATTTGAGTCCCAAACCAAACCATTTCGATCCGAATAATTAAAATTATAATCTAGTCCATATAACAGCGATAATGAACTTTCTCCACCGGAAATCCAATTCGAAAAATATGCTTGATTAAAATTAAAACGTGTGTTGCCGTAAAACTTCATTCTTTTTCCTCCCATCTCAGATTCTATAATAGCATCGAAAAGGAATAGTTCTTCATCAATCAATTCATCTTGAGAAAATGAATAACTAAAGCTTATTAAAAAGATGAATAATAGTAAGATACTTTTAACTGTCATATTATCTTTTTAAATAATTTTATCGTATTTGAAAATAGAAATTATTATTAATTTATTTAGGTAAATTTATAAAAAATGAATCTTTTACTTTTCAAAGAATAAATTTATAAAGAATTGAAGCTTTAATGAAGAATAAAAACATGCAAAAGAAAACAGGGGTATTATTCTATGGGTTATATTTTTGCCTAATATTTTCCCTTTCAATTATTAGTGCTCAAGAAATATATTTAAAAAAAAATGTGTTGAATGAAAAAATTGACCAACTAATAGATTTAGGAATAAAAAAAAAGGCATTCCCCGGAGCACAAGTAATAATTTATAAAAAAAATAAGATTCTATTAAATAAAGCATACGGGTATCAAACATATGATTCACTGGTTAGAGTTGATAAAAATCATCTCTATGATCTCGCTTCTCTTACTAAAATTTTAGCAAGCACGCTTGCATTCATGAAGCTCTATGAGCTTTATAACATTGATTTAGATCAAAAAATTTCAAAATATATACCCCTATTAAAAAGGTCTAATAAGAAAAATACGACGTTTAGACAAATATTAAGCCATAGCGCAGGTTGGTTACCATATATTGCTCATCAAAATTTAGTTTTTAAAAAAAGAGGAGGATTAAAAAATCGTACAGTTTCACATATTCAAAATAAGAAATATCCAATTCAAATAAGTAATTCTCTTTTCATTCATAAGGACTATTCAGGAAAAATAACTCGTCGGATTAAAAAAACAAAACTTACCGCTTTAGGTGAGTATAAATATTCTGGACTCTGGTTTTTCTTATTACCTAAAATGGTTAAAAATCTAACCAATCTTTCTTTTAGTGAGTTTTTAAATTTTCACTTTTATAAGCCTCTTGAGCTAGAGCGCTTAACTTTTTTGCCCATCCAACATTTTCCAAAAAACGAGATAGTCCCTACCGAAATAGATATAAGCTTTCGCAAGGAGTTAGTCCAAGGATGGGTTCATGATGAGTCAGCAGCTATGATGGGTGGTATTTCTGGAAATGCAGGACTTTTTGCCAATGCAGAATCATTAACTCCAATAATTGAACTTCTATTAAAAAAAGGAGTTTATAAAGAAAAAAAATACTTAAATGCTGAAACGCTTCAAGTTTTTACTCAACAGGCCTACCCTAATAGTAATAATCGAAGAGGTTTGGGGTTTGACAAACCCAGTCTTCAAAATGATTTGAATTTAACCTATCCATCAGTTCTAGCAAGTCCAACTAGTTATGGCCATAGTGGCTTTACTGGTACTTTTATTTGGATAGATCCTCAAAATGAATGCTTTATAATTTTTTTAAGTAATCGTGTTTATCCCTCTCGGGAATACAGGGCTTTATACGATTTAAATATTCGTGGTCAACTTTTAGATTATGTTATCCAATATTAATTTTTTTAATAATTCTGTTAATCATTACCGCTTTTTCTTTTAACGAATTACCGATTAGGTTTGTAGTATTTAATAATAAAATCGATGATATAAATATTTATCAGCTGACTATATTCTCTAATAATTTTTGTGTTTTTTGAAAATTTTTCTTAATTGCCACCTAATTAGGTTTCCGTAGATTTTGAAAAATTCATCAACCTTATAAATATAACCTTTTATCGTCATACTTTCAGTTTGATCAGCGTAATAATATTTGTTAAAAAATAATTTACAAAAAACTCCGAACACCTACACCTACTGAAAATTATATTTAGTTAGTTAATTTGAAATAAATAAAAAATTCAACTAATTGAATTTCAAATACATAAAATATTTTGTCATTAATTGTATTTGCACTTAATTTAACATTACATTGTACAAAGATTAACATTAAATTAAGAAAATGAAACAAATAACATTAGCCTTATTATGTTTTTTTTCACTTCAAATTACAGCACAACAATCTTCAATTACTGGAAATGTTTTTGACGACCAGGGTATAGGTTTGCCTGGTGCTACTGTTTTAGTGGAAAACTCTAAAAGAGGCGTAACGACAGATTTTGACGGAAACTTCTCAATAATGGCTTCCAGTGGGGAAGTTTTGGTTGTAAGTTTCGTCGGATATACTGATCAAAAAATAACTGTTGGAGATAGTGATAATTACTCAATAACACTTCAAGCAGGAAATGAATTAGAAGAAGTTGTTGTTACTTCTCTTGGTATCAAGAGAGATGCAAAAGCAATTGGATATTCTGTGCAAACAGTAAGTTCTGGAGATATTGCTAAATCTGGAAGTAATAATGCACTTGATGCGCTTGTTGGAAAAGCTGCTGGTATTCAAATTACTAGATCTTCTGGTTCTGCAGGTGGTGGTTCAAGAATTCTAATTAGAGGTGTAACTTCCATGATTGGAAATAACCAACCTCTTATTGTGATTGACGGTGTTAGAACAAATAATGAAACATTAAACTCTGGATCTAGTACAGGTGGTACAGCATCCTCAAACCGTTTAATGGATTTAAACAATGATGATATAGAAAATATCAGTATTCTAAAAGGCTCTGCTGCTACTGCATTATATGGTACCGCTGGTGCTGCTGGTGTTGTAGTAATAACTACAAAAAAAGGAGCTGAAGGAGAGATGAAAGTTTCATACACTCATTCTACTGGTGTAGACTGGATTTCGTCAACTTTTGAACTTCAAGATGAATTTGGCCAAGGAAGAAATGTTAGTAGAAGCGATAGAACTCCTTATTGGAGATCGCCTGGCACTGGTGAGTCAAGCTCATTTGGTCCAAGCGTTAATAACTTAGAATATTCGACTGACAGAAATCATCCTGATGCACCTAGTGCTAGTGACTTTGATTCAGCTGGAAATTATTTGTGGGATAAAAATGGGTTTTTAGTTACTAAAGGAACTGGAAATGGACAATCTGCTAATAGTTATAATAACTACCGCTCTTTTTTCAGAGAAGCTATGCAATCATTAAATAGTGTAAGTGTATCTGGTGGTGGTGAAAAAGCTACATATCATTTTTCAACATCTTATTTAACAAATGAAGGAATTGTTCCTAATGAAGAATATGGAAGAAAAACTTTTAGCTTAGCTTCTTCAATAACACCAAATGATAAATTAAAATTCACAACTACATTTAATTATATTAGATCAGATTATACTAGAATTCAGCAAGGATCTAATACCTCAGGTTTAATGTTAGGACTATACAGAACTCCAGTAACTTTTGATAATGCAAATGGTTTTAGTCAAGAAGATGCTGTTGATAATCCTTCATCTTACATCTTTCCTAATGGAAAACAACGAAATTACCGTGGTGGTGGAGGTTATGACAATCCTTATTGGATTGTTAATAATGCACTAAGAGATGAAACTGTCAATCGTGTTTATGGAAGTTTTCAGGCTACTTATAATGTGAACAAATGGTTTAATGTTGGGCTAAACTTAGGTTCTGACTTTACTAGTGATATCCGTAAGCAAAATTTTGAAATTGGATCAAGGACTTCATCTACAGGTAGAGTTAATTCCACATCTTATACAACTTTTCAAACAGATGCTTATCTTAATATTACTGGTGGTGATGCAATCACTGATAAATTAAATATAAATTATTTATTGGCTGCTAATGCCTTTTCTTTCCAAAGAACAGGACTCAATTCAACGGGAACAAATTTAGCATTCCAGGGGTTTACTAATTTAGCGAATGCTTCCAATATTTCAGCTGAGGAAAGTCTTTTAAAAAATACTCAAATGGGATTTGTTGCCCAAGTGGAGGCTGAATGGGATAGTACTTTTTACTTAACCTTGGCAGCACGACAAGATTATGACTCTCGTCTTGGTGTACCAGGATCAGTTTATAAGTCTTCTGATTATTCTTTTGTTTATCCAGCTGCTTCGTTATCAGTTCTTTTAAGTGAAATGCTTCCAAAAAGTAATACCCTTTCTTTTGCAAAAGTAAGAGCTTCATGGGCACAAGTGGGAGGTCCACCTCCATTTTCATATCTAACTACATCCGGTTATGGATTAAGTTCAGTTGGCGATGGTTGGGGAGATGCTCTGACTTGGCCTATCCAGGGAACTACTGGATTTGAAATTGATAGTATTTTAGGTAACAGTCAATTGAAATCAGAGCTTACTGAAGAAATTGAATTTGGAGTTGATCTAAGATTCTTTAATAATAGAGTTGGACTTGATGTCGCTTACTATCAAAGAAAAATGAGTGATGCAATTTTAAATGCGTCTCTTCCAACATCTACGGGTTATAGAAATGTTTGGTTAAATTCGGGAAAAATGACGGGTAGCGGAATTGAAGCTACACTTAACCTAGCTATACTTCAAACTGAAGACTTTAGTTGGAACTCACAATTTAACTTTACTACTTCAAAAAATACTGTTGATGAATTAGCTCCTGGTTTGGAAAAACTTTTCCTTGCTGGATTTAGTAGTGCTGGTTCATATTTAATCGCAGGTAATCAATATGGAGCTGTCGTTGGAGGAACTTATCTTCGATCTGGATCAGGTGGGCCTAATGATGACGGACTTAATATTCCTGAGGGTGACGTAGTAATTAATGATGATCCTACTTCTAATGAATATGGTTTTCAAGCTGTAGATCCTGTTCAAAGATCGATTGGTAATCCTAATCCTGATTTTATTTTAGGCTGGAACAATAGTATAAAAATGAAATCTTTTAGTTTAGGTTTTCTTGTTGATTGGAGAGAGGGTGGTGATTTATTAAATGGTGTTGCATGGGCACTTTCATTTTTTGGAAGATCTCAACTAACTGCTGACACAAGAGTAGAATCACCAGCACCAATATCTGGTGTATTATCAAATGGACAACCAAATGATATTCCTGTAGTTCAAGACCAATATTACTATCAGTCCTCCGTTGGAGGTTTTGGTTCGGTATGGGAACAATTTGTTGAGGATGGAGGATGGCTAAGACTTCGTGAAGTTAGTCTAGGGTATGATATCCCATTATCAGATATGGGTATTAATTTTATTAATAGTGGTACAATTAGTCTGGTAGGGCGAAACTTATGGTATTCTACAGAATATAATGGTGTAGATCCTGAAACTTCTTTAACAGGTGTTGGTAATGGTCAAGGTGTTGACTATTTTAATATGCCCTCAACTCGTTCAGTAATGTTTAAACTAAATTTAAATTTATAAAATCATGAAAAAAATAGAATATTTTATAAAAACTGTTTTATGTATTTTGATTTTCTCAGCTTGTGAAAGTTTTATAGCTGATGATATTAATCTTGATCCAAATAATCCAGGAAGTGTTACTCTTAACGCAATATTACCTAGTATTCAAATAAGAATTATGGATGTTTATGGAGGTCAAACCTCTAGAGTTAATTCTATGTTTGCTCAGCAAACTGAAGGAGTAGCTAGGCAATGGTCATCCTTCAATGATTATTCTGGACTAACTCCTGTTAGATTTAATACAGTCTGGGACATTCATTATGAAAAAGTGTTAATTGAGGTTAATAAAATGATAGAAGATGCCTCCACAGATGGTTATAGTCATTATGCTGCAGCAGGTCAAGTTTTAAAAGCAGCTGCATTAATGAATATGACAGACTGGTGGGGTGATATTCCATACTCTACTGCTGCTCTAGGTATTGATGATATTAATCCAACTTATGATTCTCAAAGCTCGATTTATGTAAGTATTTTTTCGCTTTTAGATTCTGCATCCGCATTATTTAACGGTCCAGACGGTGGTTTAAGTTTGGGTGGAGACGATGTTATTTTTAAAGGAGATGTAAGTAAATGGGTTAAATCCATAAATGCTTTAAAAGCAAGAGGCCATATACATAATGGAAGATACGCAGATGCTCTTTCTGCTGCAAAAACTTCTTTCACATCTAGAGATGATAATATGTCTTATAAATTTGCTGTAACTCAGCAAGCAGGATGGTGGAGATTTAATGACGGTAGAACTGGAGATATAGAATTTCATCCATTTCTAAGAAACTTAATGACAAACCTTAATGATACTGATAGACTATCTGTGTGGGATAAAACTTTTATTACAAATCATCCTTACTTAAAGGCTGATTATGATCAAGCTTTAATTTCATACAGAGAAATACAGTTTATTATAGCAGAATGTTTAAAAAGAACTAATGGAAGTGAATCAGAAATGGAGACTGCGTATCTTAATGGTATTCAAGCTTCATTTGCTGACTCGGGACTAACTGATGCTCAATACAATACTTATGTAGGACAAACTGCGGTTAATCCTGGAGGATCAAGTCTAGATTTAGAAACTCATATTTTAACTCAAAAATATATTGGTTTATTTGTTCAGCCTGAAGTATTTAATGATTTAAGAAGAAATGATTTCCCTGTATTAACCCCAACATCAGGAACTTCTATTCCTGTAAGATGGAATTATTCAGGTGATGAATTACTGTTTAATGAAAATGCACCTGCAGAAGGATCTACAACACTCTTTAAACCAAAAAATAGTTGGGATAACTAGTTTATTGATATATTAGTTTAGTAAAAAAACCATTTCAAAAGAGATGGTTTTTTTATGTTAACATATTAAATTCTTATTTTGAATTAATGTGTAATAAAAAACTTTAAAAAAAGTAAAATAAATTATGTCTAAAATTTAATAATTTGAAAAAACTTTTGTTTTATCTATTTCCATTTTATTGTTTTTCTCAAATCGGAGTTAATAATGCATTCGACTCTAGGGATGTATATAATTATTATTTTGAAGAGTCAAAAAAAGATGTTGATAGAACTTCAATCAAAGGAAATCCTTATTTTACTACTCTAATTGATGGATACCGATATAATTCTTATTTAGATGTTATTGTTAATTCTGAAGATCAAATATTGACTACCTCTAAAATAAAATTGGGTGATTTTGTTTTTGTGAAAAAAGAATTTTTTGTGAGATGGAAAAAAAAAAAACTGTAGGATTTTTAATTGATTTAGGAAACAATTCCTTTTTAAGAGTTAAAAAAAATATCCGTGAAGATTATAATCCAAGACAAATAAAAAAAACAACCTCTAAATTTGAAGAAAAATTAGGCTACTTTAAATTAATTGATGGGGAAATCAGACAAGTGAAAAAAAACATGAACTCCAAAAGACATTTTTTTTTTCAAATAGGTTACATTAATTCGAATCTAAATAATTATTTAAATGAAAATCTTAAAAACCGAAATTCTATATACTATGGTTTTGGTCGGAGTTATCAATTTATGAATTTACTTTATGTTAAAGGACTTATTTTTTTTTCAAAGAATGGTGGATTTAATAGATATAATAGAGATAATGAAATTGGAAAAAAAATCATTTTGTATAACACAATAGGTATGGAAATTTTAATTCAAAAACAGTTAAAGTATTTTAATTTATTTGCAGGAATAAGATCTCATTATGCCATAAAAAATGAAGAGCGTAAAGCTAGCAGAAGAGTATATGGAATTCGCTTTCAAGATGAGTATACTTATTTAGATGATCAATTAAAACGTTTTACACCTATCTCTATTCCCATGGGTATTTCATTTGAGGTTAAAGAGGATATATATTTTGAGGTTAAATATAATTTTGGATTTTCGAAAATAAACAAGAATTTTAGACAAAACAACAAAACATATTTAAATACTTTTCAATTAGGTTTTATGTACCAACTTTAAAAAATTAATAAATATGCCTTTGGTGTATTTAATTTAATCCATTTTGAAAACTTGTAAATACCTGAACTTACTTATGTTAATTACAGGTTATTTATGAAAGCTTCATTTGTAGAAATAACCTTCGTATTTGTTTATTTAATAACCCTCATTAGGTATTGGTTCGTAAGTTTTTGTATCATCTTCCTTTTCACAAGAAATAAAAATGATAGGTATTATAGCAATAATTAAAAAAAACTTTTTCATTGTATTATTTTATTTTTATTATGTTAGGGCTTGAGTTCCTCAGGGAAAATACTCAAATCAATTCCCCATAATACAGGTAGTATAAAATAAACAATTAGTACAATAAGAAGTATTGAAAAAATATTCATCACAATTCCTTTAGAAACCATATCTGGAATTCTTAAAAGTCCTGACCCAAAAACAACCGCATTAGGAGGAGTTGCTACCGGAAGCATATATGCACAAGAAGCAGCAACTGCAGCTCCTACCATTAATCCAAAAGGATGTACATCTACTTCTAGTGCTAAAGGTGCTAAAACAGGAAGTAACATAGCTGTTGTCGCTAAATTAGAGGTGATTTCCGTTAAAAAATTGACAGCGGTAACTAAAAGTAAAATTAATAATAATAAGGGTAACGAGCCAAAGTTTGTCATCAATCCTCCTAGCCAAATTGCTAAACCACTAATTTCAAAACCCTTCGCTAGAGCCATTCCTCCTCCAAAAAGTAAAATAATTCCCCATGGAAGGTTTATTGTATCCTTCCAGTTGATAATTGGCTCTTTATTATTTTTCGAAGGAATAATAAATAAAAGTATTCCAAAAAATATTGCAATAATCGTGTCATCTATAGCTGGAAATAAATTTTGTAAAACAAAAGAACGAGTAATCCAACATAAGGCTGCAAGAGAAAATATAATTGAAACCCAAATTTCTTCATATGAAATAGGCCCTAATTCTTTTTTTAATCTTTTAATTTCATCACCCCCTCCTGGAAACTCAGTTTGATTAAATTTAAATGCATAACGGGTAAGATATATCCAGCAAAATGTGAGAAGGACTATAGAGATAGGAAAACCAAAAAGAAACCATTGTGAAAAAGTTATTTCATATCCGTATGTAGATGAAATAACTCCTGCTAAAACCAAATTTGGAGGTGTACCAATTAAAGTGGCTATTCCTCCTATAGATGCACTATATGCTATTCCCAGCATCAATGCTTTTCCAAAAATTTCATTTTCATTTTTTTTGGTGGCAGGGTTGTCCTTGAGTTGTTTGATGATTGCAATTCCTATGGGTAACATCATGACTGAGGTTGCCGTATTTGAAATCCACATCGATAAAAAAGCAGTAGCAAGCATAAATCCTAAAATAATTTTGCGTACATCTGAACCAATAAATGCTATAATATTTAAGGCAATTCTTTTGTGTAAATTCCACTTTTCAATACCTATTGCAATTAAAAAACCCCCTAGATATAAAAAAACATATTTATGTCCAAAAGCTGCAGTTGTAGTAGCCAGTTCCATGCCTCCTGTAAGGGGAAATAAGAAAACAGGAACCAATGCTGTAGCTGCAATAGGTATTGCTTCGGTAATCCACCAAATAGCAATCCAAAAAGTAGTTGCCAAAACTGCCTGACCTTCAAAAGATAGACCCTTGAAAGGGTCCAAACATAAAATTAACGTAAAAATTAACGGCCCTAAAAAAAGACCTATTTTTTTTTGCATATAATAATTATTTTGAGGAAGAGGTGTGGTCAGAAATGATCATCCACTTTTTTTCAACTTTAAGCCAGGTTAAAGTAAAAAAGCCACTAGCATCCTCTATTTCTCTTGTTAATTGAAATTTACCATGTAATTGAATAACCTTTGAACTTAATGATATTAAATTTAATATATCAAACTTCAAAATTCCCATAATCAATCTACTGGGATACGATTTTTTGTATCGTTCTCGAATTGCTGTCCATCCGTAAATCGGACCAGAAGCTCCTGAAAAGACTAATTGATTCGATTTAATGTATCCTTCCATAAAAGCATCAATATCTCCTCTATTCCAATCTGATTGCTGTTTAAACAATACTGAAACTATCTCCAAAGAATCTTTTTTAGACACAAATTGTTGAGAGAATAAAAATGAAGTGAAAAAGAATATTCCACTTCTTAAAATCAGTTTCATTTTCGTATTATTTTATAGTTGGGTACTGAATATTAAGTTGTTCAAGATAAGAATCATATCGAGTCTCGTCAAAATAAAATTTTTCTAACTGAGGTCTAAATTGATCCATGATACCTTTATTTAAATAAATTGGAGGTGGATCTTTTTTTGTAATCATAGGTTGATATTTTGATTCTTTACTTTGAACATTTTCAAAGTAATCTTTTGCATCAACTAATAATTTAGGTTGGGTTAAAAAGTCAATTACAGTTGTTGCAACTACTTTTGCTCCAGCAGTACCTCCTTTATGAGCAATTGGCGTTGCCATTGCAATAGCATTTGACCAATGGTGCCCTTGTAAACCAGGAATATTTGATGGGAATCTTAAAGTTACTGTTGGAATCGTCCATGAAATATCTCCAATATCGTCAGATCCTCCACTCCGGGGGGTTTTTAAGGGTTTTCCTATAGGAGAAAGTTCTATTTCTAATCCCTTTTTATTTTTGGAATTTACTTCTTTTTGAACTGCTTTGGCTAATAGTTGATCAGCTTCTGACCAAGAGGGTAGTCCCACCTTTTTGATATTTTCAAACATTGTTTCAGCAATAACCTTATTAAAATGTCTAGGCCATGCTGTTCCAACTATTTTAGAACTAACTTTTGTATCAGTCATTAGAGCCGCACCTTGTGAAATATTATTGGCATCATTATACATTTTCATAATTCCTTCATAGGTGATGTCTCTTAAATAAAACCAAATAGATGCTTTAGAAGGGACTACATTAGGCTGATCTCCCGCATCAGTAAATATTGAGTGAGATCGTTTTAATGGATGCAGGTGTTCGCGTTTATAATTCCATCCAACATTCATAAGTTCAGCAGCATCTAAAGCACTCTTTCCTCTCCATGGAGAGCCAGCTGAATGTGCTGCTTCCCCTTCAAATGTGTATTCAACAGAAATTAGTCCTGTTCCATTTGCCTGACCATAAGAAACTGCAAGGTTACTACCAACATGAGTGAAAATACAAAGATCAATTTTATCAAAATAACCATCACGAACATACCAAGCTTTAGAGGCCACTAATTCTTCTGCAATTCCTGGCCATACGACCAAAGTACCCCCTATGTTATTATCCTTCATTTGTCCTTGTACAGTTAATGCAGCTGTTATTATAACTGGAATTCCGGAATTATGTCCTTCACCATGTCCTGGAGCTCCTTCTACCATTGGCTTATGATAGGCTACGCCAGGATATTGTGATGCTTTAGGAATACAGTCTACATCGCTTCCTAACGCAATAACTGGTCCTTCGCCTTGACTCCAGCGTGCCATCCATGCCGTGGGAATTCCTGATACATCTCTTTCTATTTCAAAACCTGCTTTTTCTAAGATACTTGTCAAATAAGCTGATGATTCATACTCTTGAAATCCTAATTCAGCAAAACTAAACACTTTGTCAATCATGACTTGTGTGTTTTTATGTTGCCCTTGAACTTTCTCAAGAGTTTCCATCTTCATTTTATGAATTTGCCTTTTTGAAAATTTTTGTTGCCCCTGAGCAGGTGTAACTGTAATTAAAGAACATAATAAAACTGATAATAAAATATAATTTCGCATAATACTATTATTTTTATCTAAAATACAAATAAATTGAATCTCTTCCACGTTTTTAAAACTTTCACTAAATTCATTCTAATCGTTTCGATTGCATGTATATTTAGTGACTGTGAATCAGAACTAAATGCTGAAAAAATTATTCAGAAAAGCATTAAGTTCCATGGAGGTCTAATTAACTGGAAAAATATTTCTTCCATTTCGTACATAAAACAAATTACTTTACTTGATAGTAAAGGAAACTTAGAACAAGAAATTTCTCAAAAAATAACACACGGATGGAATCCTACTTTTACAGAAATGGAATGGAAAAAACCAGAAGGTAATTATCGAGCTTTTAATGACCATTCGGGAATTAAACTTTTTAAAAATAACGAAATACTAAAAAATTCAGTTTTATTAAAGCAAACAAAAAAAAACTTAGATGGTGCATTGTACGTTTTTTGGCAACCATATAAATTATTGGACAAAAAAGCGAAATTAGAGTATTTTGGAGAAGAATCTCTTTTAGATTCTATTTCGGTTCATAAAATTAAAGTAAGTTATATAGCTTCAAATGATGACGCCATTTGGTATTATTATTTTGACACAATTGATTTTAGGTTAATTGCCACAAGAGTAGACCATAAAGAAAGGAAAAGTCTGATTTTAAACGAGACAGTAGAATCAATAACAGGTCTTTATTTGAATGAGACTCGTAAAAGTTATTTTTTAGATTCACTAGAAAAAATATCCTATTTAAGAGCCGTTTATACGTATGAAATTAAGAGATTGATTAAGAACTAAAAATAATATCTTTTGAAAGCTTCCATTGCAGCATATTCAGCTAATCCCATGTCTTGATATTTTTGAGCAGTTGAAGCATTTCTTTCTTCAGCACGCACCCAAAATTCTCGATGATCGTTTCCTTGAAACATTACCCCATCTTTTTGAGATTGATGATAAAAAATAGCTTTCCTTTTTCTTAAAACTTGATCTGGACTCATTGGTACTGCCATTTCAATTTCATGTA
>Ga0307998_1000396_pt1 | contig 24984 bp, 21 predicted proteins | sample Davwhametageno37_FD_203147 | JGI IMG/M metagenome (GOLD analysis project Ga0307998, IMG submission 203147) | Marine microbial communities from Davis Island wharf, Antarctic Ocean - #37 | ecosystem: Environmental > Aquatic > Marine > Unclassified | place: Antarctic Ocean: Davis Island wharf... | reverse complement strand
TAGTCTCAATAGCACTAGTCTTGGCAATTATAGTCCCTTTGGGGATTAAGCTTGACCATTCTTTTCAATATCACACAAGTGAAGATACATGTAAACATGCTAAGGTTCATTTTCACGAAACAAGTTCTCATAATGATACTTTAGACTTATTTTTTCAGCCAATTGCGAATCATTTTGTTGATTTGATTAGTAATAAATTTAATAAAATAGTTTCCTTAAATGAAGTAACATATATAGTTTCATTTTTCTCAAAAACAATTTTTTATATAAGTTCTAGAGGTCCACCAAAATTTATTTTTATTTAATATTTTTTATTATGTAATCAGCGCAAGCTAATATCATAATATATTCTTATGCAATTATAACAATAAATTAAAAACCAAAAAATATGGACTCACTCTCGCATATAAAATTATCTGCAATTATTTTAATATTCTCTGTCTTATCTAATGGATGTTCTAGTGACGAAGATCAGCCAGAATTAATTCAAGAAGAAGAATTGATAACTACTGTAAAACTTACATTTAAATCTTCAGATGAAACCCAAATAATCCAATGGAATGCTGAAGGAACAAATTCTGAATCAATACAACTTAAAGCCAACTCTATTTATGATGTAGCTGTTGAGTTTTTAGATGAAAGTGACCCAGTCGATATCGAAGATATCACTACAGAGGTTATAGAGGAAGCTAATGATCATCAAGTATTTTACGAATTTTCTGGGGTAAACGTAACATATGAAACCTCAGATACAGATACTTTAGATGATAATCAAAATCCTTTATACATAAATTCATTATGGAATTCTGGAGAACCTGGCTCAGGGAAAGTAAGAGTATATTTAATTCACGAACCTACTTCAAAAAGCAGTAACGATAGAAATGGATTTGGTGGAGAAACAGATATTCAAGTTGATATTCCTTTAAATATTAACTAATGAATAATAAAAGTCTCAATATAGAAGTATTTTTTATGTTCTTTATTGGGACTATTTTTTCAATTTGGGGCCAGTCGTGTGATTTAGCTATAGCAGGAAATATCAATGATTTACATGACGGTTCTCCTGTATATGGTGCCCTTATAAAAATAGAAAATTCTGATATTTTTACTCAAACAGATGAAAGAGGAAGATATCTTTTACAAGGAGTTTGTTTTGGGGATTTATTACTTATTGTAGAGCACCCTCAATGTAATTCCTTGAAGCGAAGAATATTTATTGAAGCTGATAAGGTAATAGATTTTGAATTAGAACATCACATAAATGAATTGGATGAAATTATAATTTCTGACGATGCTTTAAAACAAATAAACTTAAGTGCTAATGAATCTAGATTAGATGTTAATAAGATAAATCGATTTAGTAGTAAAAGTTTAGCTGATGCATTGAATTCCTTTACTGGAGTAAGTTCTTTAAAAACAGGAAATTCTATTGCAAAACCAATGATCCATGGCATGTACGGAAGTAGAATAGGGATAATTGTTAATGGGATTCGTTTAAGAGATCAAGAATGGGGAGCAGATCACGCGCCTAATATTGATTTGAATGCTTTTGAAAATGTACAATTGATTAAAGGAGCTTCTGCCTTAAAATACGGAGGTGACATGGTCGGTGGAGTTATTATTCTTTCTCCTCCAAAAATAGAATTAAAGGACACCCTTATTGGTAAGACTATTGTAAATTTAAATCAAAATGGAAGGGGAGCTTTTCTTTCCTCGGATTTAAGAAAAACTTACTCAAATGGATACTATTTAAAAGCGCAAGCTTCTGGAAAACGTTACGGAGATATTGAAGCACCTAATTATATTCTTTCAAATACAGGCTTAAAAGAGGTGAATTTTTCTTTTAAGTTTGGAAGAACTAGGATTATAAAAGGATGGGAGGTGAATTATTCTAAATTTAAAAATGAAACGGGAATATTAAGATCTGCTCATATTGGTAATATACAGGATCTTATAAGGGCATTAAAGTCCAAAAAACCATTGCGAATAGAACCCTTTACATATAATATTGGTTCACCCAAACAGCAAGGAATTCATCATAATATTCAGTTTACTGTTTTTAATCAGTTTAATAATCAAGCTAAATGGCAATGGGATTATAATTATCAAGTAAACCAAAGAAAAGAGTTTGATATAAGAAGAGGAAACAGATCTAATAAAGCTGCAATTGATCTTAAGTTGCAATCTCATAGTTTAATAGGAAGTTTAAAATGGAGAAAAGATATCAGTTGGAACTATGAATTTGGAACTAATGGGTTGATTCAAGATAATTTCTCTAATCCAAAAACAGGAATAAAAAGGCTAATTCCAGATTATTTAAGCTACCAATTAGGAAGTTTTTTTACTGGTTCATACAAGCCCAATAATTCTTTTAGTTGGGACTGGGGTTTTCGAGTTGACAGAGTGACTTGGGATGTTAAAAAATATTATAATACTTCTGACTGGCAGACAAGAAATTACCAAAATGTTTTTTCTGATTTTGTTGTTCAAGATTATGGTACTCAAATATTAGTAAATCCTAAGCTTAATTTCATTAATTGGTCTGCACAAACTGGAATAATTTATATTTTGGGCAATCATTTTAGATCTAATTTTTCTTATATTTTATCTCAACGATCTCCAAATGCTTCGGAGATGTTTAGTGATGGATTACACCATTCTCTAGCTACGATAGAGTACGGAAATTTATTTCTTAATAAAGAAATATCTCATAAATTTTTGATGAGCTTTAGTCGAGATCGAGGAATTTTTAAAGGGTCCTTTGAACCCTATTTTTCTAATATCAAAGATTATATATTCATTGCCCCTAAATCTCTTAAGCAGACCATCAGAGGCGCTTTTCCTGTCTGGGAGTATGATTCTACTAATGTTTTATTATGGGGAATAGATTCTAGTATTGAAATACGCTTGATGAATAAAATGAGTTTAGAGCTAAATGCTTCATATATTTATGCTCATGATAAAATTAATAATAAGCCACTTATATCAATTCCACCATTTAATACATTTCAGAAGTTTAAATATAAATTTAAGAACGGATTTGATATTGAATTGAGTAATCGTTATGTATTATCACAAAATCGATTTCCAAACAATAATTTTTTAATTAATTCAATTCAAGATGGTGAAATAACAGAAGATATAGTTGATATTAGTTCACCCCCAAAAGGATATCAATACTTAGATTTTTCTTTTTCTTTTCCATTTAATATAAATGAAGGTTTAAACACTTCTATTCGATTCATGATTGATAATTTAACGAATACAAAATACAGAGATTATCTAAATAGAATGCGTTATTATTCAGATGAAATTGGTTTAAATGCAAAGTTTCAATTAATTATGTCCTATTAAAATTTTAAATTTTTATTCATACCTTTAATTATTGCTCTAGAAAGACTTAGTAATATGAAAAATAATTCTTTTTATTTTTTAGCTATTATTTACATATATTCATTTCAGCTTTTTTCGCAAAATGTAAATGTTGAGGGTGTTTATGACGATCCTTCAATAAATACTCAGTTCGCTTTTGTAGAGGAATTACTTTACATTGCTGGTTACGTTCCTGAAAAAATACAAGTCTATCAAACTTTACCGAATTATGCTCATGTTTTTAAGATTAAATTAGACTCGGTAAATGGAGGATTTATGTTTGTGCGTTGGGACAAGATAAAAAGAGAGCATTATTTATCTAATAAAATGATTGATCCTGGATTCTATTATAACTTAAATGTTGCTAGGGAATTGATGAGAAAGCAGACTAAAAAAGCTAATTTTAATCCAGATGATATTGGTATACAGCCAAAAGATCAGGTTCAAATTTCAGATTCTGAAATTAAAGAAATTCGAGAAGAATTTGATTTAATTGAAAAGGAGAATCAAATAAAAGAAGATGAACGTATTAAAGTAGATTTTCAAAAAAATCAACGAAAACGAGAAAGAAAATCTTCGAAGAGAAAAAATTAATTGGTAATAGTCAATATATCACCTTCTAATTTTGTGGTAAAGCAAGTCAATTGTCCACCACATGAGTTAGAGTAACTGTTATTATGATATCCACAGGTAAAATCACTTCCGTTATAAGACCATTTGTCTCTATTCCCTTGATGAGGGCATTTATTGTCAAATGCTCTAACTTCATTTTCATCGATCCGAACAAGTAAAACATTTTCATTTGAATAGTTGATCCATCCTCCAATATTTTTTAGTTCAGAAAAAGAAGAGTTTCCCATGTCTAATACAATGAGTTCGTTAGTTGTTTCGCTAGAGGGATCCTTTATGATTGGATTATTCTCGTTATCTTCTTTTGAGCAAGCTTCTATAACAGATATTCCCATCGCGGCAAGAACCAAAGGTTTACATGCTGTCTTCAGAAATGTTCTTCGATTATTCATAATACAAAGTTAATAATGTTTAACTAAATCAAATTGTTTTTAAACATAATTTAAGCTTTTAAAAATCTATTCTCGTATTTTTGAGATATGAAAAATTTATGTTTTTTGATTATTTACTTAATTCCTCTAATTTTAGGCGCACAAAATTCGGGAGTATTAACAGGCCGTATCTTAGATAATCAAAGTCAACAGCCTTTGGGCGGGGCAACCGTTTTGTTGAATGGAACAATATTCGGAGTAGTAAGTAACAGCGATGGGTATTTTATACTTGAAAATATTCCATCTAAAACCTATAATTTAAGTGTAAGTTTCTTGGGATATGAAACAGAAACACTCTTTAATGTAATTGTGAAATCAGTTGGAAATATTCCGTTATTGTTTGAATTGGAAGAAGTAGCCGACATTCTAGATGAGGTTGTGATAGTTAGAAGTCCATTTCGTTCTTCAAGCGAAACCCCACTTTCTACTCAGACTTTTTCAGCTGTTGAAATTGAAACTTATCCAGGGGGAAATAATGATATAACTAAGGTTGTTCAGAGCATGCCTGGAATTTCTCCATCTATTGGAGGGTTTAGGAATGATATCATAATTAGAGGTGGAGCGCCTAATGAAACAGTATATTATTTAGATGGAATTGAGATTCCAAACATTAATCACTTTAGTACCCAAGGAAGTGCAGGTGGTCCTGTAGGTATGATAAATGTTTCTTTTGTCCGAGATGTCACTTTATCAAGTTCAGCATTTGGTGCAGAATATGATAATCCCCTATCTGGAGTTTTATCTTTCGAGCAACGAGAAGGAAATCCAACTAATTTTAGTGGAAATTTTCGATTTGGAGCTAGTGAAGCTGCTCTTACTTTAGAAGGTCCGCTTTTCAGGAAAGACAAAACAAAACCATCAAAAACCACATTTTTATTTTCTTTGAGAAGAAGTTATTTACAATTTCTTTTTGAATTGATAGGCCTGCCTATTCGCCCTGATTATTGGGATTATCAATGGAAAATAAAGCATGAAATAGATGCATATAATTCGCTTACTTTTTTAGGAATTGGTGCGATTGACGATTTTTCTGTAAAAAAGCCTGAAGAATTTGATGCAGAGCAACAAGCAACACTCGAGCAAGTCCCTATTATTGATCAACGAAGCACTACTGTAGGGCTTTCATGGAAGCGAAATTATAAAAATGGCAACGGTTTTATGACAACAGTTTTAAGCACAAATAGACTTGAAAACATATTTTCCCGTTATCAAAATAGTATCGATAAAACAGGAATTCTTTTCCAAAATGATTCTTATGAATGGGAAACCAAGTTACGTTTTCAAGCTACTCAATATCTAAATGAATGGAAATGGTCAACAGGATTTAATATTCAAAATTCAAAGTACCAAAATAAGACTCGCTTTCTGCTTTATAATTTAGAATATAATACTGATTTAAGTTTTGCAAAATATGGTCTTTTTGTTAAAGGTTCTAGAAAGTTTTTTAATGATCGTTTTAATTTTTCTATAGGTATTCGTACTGATGCAGATACTTTTTCTTTTGGATCAAATATAATAGATAATATTTCTCCTCGATTAGCATTTTCTTATGCTTTAACAGAGAATCAACAATTGAAATTTAATGGTTCAATTGGACGTTATTTTAAGATCCCTACATACACTATGTTGGGTTTTCAAGATCAACAATCTAATTTTGTAAATCAAAATGCATCTTATACAAGAAGTGATCATTTTGTAGCTGGACTAGAATATAATTTAACTTCTTCTTCTAGATTTACGGTTGAAGGATTTCTTAAAAACTATGCTTACTATCCTGTTTCTTTAATTGATAGAGTTTCACTAGCTAATAAAGGTGGTGGATTTGAGGTTTTAGGAAATGAAGCTATTATTTCAGAAGGTGAAGGACAAAGTTCAGGAGTTGAACTATTATTTCAACAAAAACTTTCAAGAAATTTTTATGGTGTATTTGCTTACACCTATTTTTTTAGTGAATTTTCAGGGCTTAATCAAATATTAAGACCTTCAGTTTGGGATAGTCGACATTTGATTTCTTTTACTGGTGGTTATAAATTAAAGCGTAATTGGGAAGTTAGTGCAAGGTGGAGATTTGCTGGAAAAAACCCATACGTTCCTACAAACATTGAGGCTAGTGCATTATCCTACCCAGAAATTATTTTGGATTATGATCGCTTGGGTGATTTAAAATTAGATGCCTTCAATTTAGCAGATATAAGAATAGACAAGAAGTGGAATTTTAAGGATTTATCGTTTAACCTTTATTTTGAAGTTCAAAACTTTCTTGCACAACCCAACCCTACTCCACCAGAGTATGGTTTAAATAGAGCAGAAGACGGATCCCTGGTAAGTCCAAGAAGCTTGATTTCTGTTTCTGCTTCTGGAGGAAATAGTACCCCCCTGCCTACATTAGGATTTGTTCTGTATTTTTAGTAATCTATTTATAAATCTAAAAGTCCATCCGGTAACTTTACATCAATGGTTTTTTCTTTCCGGTTGATTTTAAGAATGAAATCATCGTGAATAGGAATTAGTGCTTCTTTTTTTTCTAACTGAATTTCAAATAGTGCTTGAGAACCCTTATCATAAATTGTTTTTATCTCACCTAATATTATTCCATTTTCTATAATTGAAAATCCGATGACTTCATGATAATAAAATTTGTTACCATTTAATTTTGGTAATAAGCTTAATGGTAAATAAAGAGCTTTTTTAATTAGGCTGTCTGCCATTGATTCATCTTTTACTTCTTCAAAATTTATTCGAAGTAAGGATGATTTATGTAGGCTACATCTATTAATAAAAAAAGGAACCAGTCCTGAAGATAATTCTATAAAAATTGATTCCAGATTAGTATACATTTCAGGTGAATCACTGTCTATCTTGACAAGAACTTCTCCTTTAAAACTGTATTTTCCTACGATGGTACCTAAGTAGAAACAGTCCTCTTTTTTCATCGTAGAAAAGTAAAGATTTTATTTTTCTTCAGTAGACTTTTTAGCAGGAGCTGCCTCTTCTTTAACAGGAGCTGTCTCTTCTTTAACAGGAGCTGTCTCTTCTTTAACAGGAGCCGTTTCTTCTTTAACAGGAGCCGTTTCTTCTTTAACAGGAGCCGTTTCTTCTTTAATAGGAGCCGTTTCTTCTTTAACAGGAGCCGTTTCTTCTTTAGTGGGAGCTGCTTCTTCAGCCTCTGGAGCAATGGCATCTGCTAGACGTTTTTCACTGATTTCTTTTTCTTCAGCTAGACGTTTAGACTTAACATCAAATTCGCTTTTAGAGAGGCCATCTTTTTTAGCTTGAACTTTAGCTTCTTTTTCTTCTAACCAGGCAACTAATTTTTTATCAGCAACTTCTTGGGTTAAAGCCCCCTTTCGAACACCTCCGTTTAGATGATGCTTTAACATAATACCTTTATAAGATAAAAGAGTACGTGCCGTATCTGTCGGCTGCGCTCCTTTATCCAGCCAGTTAACTATATCATCAAACTTAAGATTAACTGTTGCAGGATTTGTATTTGGATTATATGTACCTAGTTTTTCTAAGTAGCGACCATCTCTTTTTGATCGAGCATCAGCAGCAACAACCCAATAGAAAGGTTTTCCTTTTTTACCGTGTCTTTGAAGTCTTATTTTTACTGGCATATCATATTAATTTGTGAGGATACCCGATCCTCTGATTATTAATTCAGGAGCGCAAATATATGAGTTTTTGTTTTTTTACCGCCAATAAGACCTTATTATTTATTATAAATAAATTTTTTCATTGACAATGTCATCGTTATAACATTAGGTCAACATTGTTTTAAGAAATAAAAAAGTGTAATTTTGCGGACTAAAATTTTTACTCGAAATGAATATCAACAGAACTGATTTAGACTCTCTAAACACCCTAATCAATATAACAGTTGATCGTATCGATTTTTCAGAAAAAGTAACATCGGTTTTGATTGATTATCGTAAAAACGCTAATATTCCTGGATTTAGGAAAGGACATGTTCCAATGGGCATGATCAAAAAGCAGCACGAAAAAGCAGTCATTGCAGAAGAGGTTAATAAAATTCTCCGGGAAAATTTGGATAAATTCATTAAAGAAGAAAAGCTAGAACTTTTAGGTAATCCAATACCCAAACCATCTGACGAACTATTAAATTGGGATTCAGAAAGCTTAAACTTTGAATTTGAGTTAGGAATTTCACCTAAATTTGATGTTAAATTAGATATACTCAAAAAAGTAGTTCATTTTAAAATTGAACCAGATGATAAAATGGTTAATGAGCAACTGGATTATGTTGCCAAACAGTATGGTAAGCTGGTTTCTAAAAGTAAGCCAGATAAAAATTACGAAATCACTGCTCAGTTTCTCAATGAAGCGATTGAAATAGATAAAATGATCACTTTTACCTTTAATGATCTAAAATCAAAAAAAGTAATTAAAGAGTTAAAATCTGAAAGCATAGGTTCTGTTATAAATATTGCTATAAAAAATTTATTCAAGGATAATGATACAACTAAACGTTTGTTGTCAATTGATGAAGATAAATTAGTTTCTATTCAAGCAGACGAGCTTTCAGTGGATATTAAAGAGGTTAATCAAAGAATTCCTGCAGATTTAAATCAGGAATTATTCGACAAATTGTTTGATCCTGGATCAGTAAAATCAATTGCTGAACTTAAAGACAAAACTAAAGAAAACTTACAAAAGCAATTTGAGCCTCAGGCAGATCAAAAGCTTTTAAATGATGTAACAGAATATTTAGTTGAAAAAACTAAGTTTGATTTACCCTCAGAATTCCTAAAAAAATGGATGCAAAACTCAGGTAAAGAAACATTAACTCCTGAAGCAGCGGAAGAAGAATTCAATAAGTCAGAAAAAGGAATTAGATACCAGTTAATAGAAGGAAAGATTATACAGGAAAACAAATTAGATATGACCTTTGATGAACTAAAAAAATTCGCTGTTTCTTTAGTTCAAAATCAAATGATGCAATATGGACAGAAACCAGACCCCCAAAAAATAGACGGAATAGTGTCTAATATTTTATCTAATCAAGATGAAACAAGAAGAATATCAGAACAATTGATGAGCAATAAAATGCTTTCATTCTTTAAAGAAAAGGCCCCTTTAAAAGTAAAAAAAGTAGGTTTTGATGCTTTTGTTAAGCAGGCCTATGGAAAAGCATAATATTTTTATTAATTTTATAAAAACATCAAAATGAATTACGGTAAGGAATTTAAGAAATATGCAACTAAGCATCATGGAATTAATGCAATGTACTACGATAAAATAGTAAGCAGTATGACTCCATACATAATAGAAGAACGTCAATTAAACGTTGCTCAAATGGATGTTTTTTCACGTTTAATGATGGATAGAATCATGTTTTTAGGTACTGCCATTGATGATAATGTTGCTAATATAATTCAAGCACAATTATTATTTCTTCAGAGTACAGATGCAAATCGTGATATTCAAATGTATATTAATTCTCCAGGCGGGGGAGTTTATGCAGGATTGGGAATCTACGATACAATGCAATTCATTACCCCTAATGTTGCAACTATTTGTACAGGTATTGCTGCTTCTATGGGAGCTGTTCTTTTGTGTGCAGGTCACAAAGGTAAACGTTCTGCTTTACCGCATTCACGTGTGATGATCCACCAGCCTTTAGGTGGAGCACAGGGACAAGCCTCTGATATTGAAATCACGGCTCGTGAAATACTAAAACTTAAAGACGAATTATATCAAATCATTTCAAAGCATTCAGGTCAAACAATGAAAAAAGTCACAAACGACAGTGATCGTGATTATTGGATGAAGGCAGATGAAGCAAAAACCTATGGAATGGTGGATGAAGTACTTCAAAAAACATCTAAATAAAACCATGTATCTATGAGTAAGTCTGATTTAAACTGTTCATTTTGTGGAAGACCTAAACCAGAAACACAACTATTAATTGCAGGGTTAGATTCACACATTTGTGATAGATGTATAGTTCAAGCACACGGAATTGTTCAGGAGGAGGCTTCAGAAACTAATTTAGATGAAGAACCTATAGAAGTAAAACCACCAAAGGAGATTAAAGCTTTTTTGGATGATTATGTTATAGGGCAAGAACCTTCAAAAAGAGTGCTTTCAGTAGCAGTATATAACCATTATAAACGATTGACTCAAGATTCTTCAAAGGCAGATAGTGTTGAAATTCAAAAAAGTAATGTGTTGATAATTGGTGCTACGGGAACAGGAAAAACTCTTTTAGCTCAGACAATTGCACGACAACTAAAAGTTCCCTTAGCTATTGTTGATGCAACAGTCTTGACAGAAGCAGGTTATGTAGGAGAAGACGTAGAAGGCATTCTTTCTCGCCTGCTTCAATCTGCAGATTATGACGTAGATCGAGCTCAAAAAGGAATTGTTTTTATTGATGAAATTGATAAAATTGCACGTAAAAGTGATAATCCATCAATTACAAGAGACGTGTCAGGTGAAGGAGTTCAACAAGCTTTACTCAAGTTATTAGAAGGAACAGTAGTTAATGTTCCTCCTAAGGGTGGAAGAAAACACCCAGATCAAAAGTTTATTGAAGTTGACACATCTGACATCTTATTTATTGCAGGAGGGGCATTTGATGGTATAGAGGCGCATATTAATAAACGTTTAAATCTTCAAGCAATTGGTTACAAAACTGTAAAAGATCAACAAAATGTTGATAAAGAAAATATATTGCAATATATCACTCCACGGGATGTTAGATCTTTTGGATTGATTCCTGAAATAATTGGAAGGTTACCTGTTTTGACCCACATGAATCCTTTAGATAAAGCAACGCTTCGTGAGATTTTGACAGCTCCTAAGAATGCTTTAATTAAGCAATATGTCCAACTATTTGATATGGATGGGATTGAATTAGAATTTACTTCAGGAGCTTTAGATTATATTGTAGATAAGGCATTAGAATATGAATTAGGAGCTCGAGGATTACGTTCATTATGTGAGGCAGTATTAAATGATGCCATGTTTGAATTGCCCCATTCTGATGTAAAATCTTTAAAAGTTACCAAGCAATATGCCGATGATAAGCTTTCAAAGATTGAATTACCAAAACTTAAAGCAGTTTCTTAAGTATTCATTTTAAGAAGCTCTTCTATTAAAACTCTAGAATTTGATAATCGAGGTATCTTATGTTGTCCTCCTAATTTTCCTCTTTTTGATAGCCATTTATAAAACAATCCTTTTCTAGCTAAATTTAATTTCAGCTTTTCTAATGTGAGATTTTTATATCGCTTGGCTTCGTAGTCTGAATTTTCGGCTTGCAAAAATTTATCTAGCAGATCAATAAATTGTTTAAGATCACTTGGATTTTTTTCAAATTCGATTATCCATTCATGCTTCCCTTTTTTTCCGTCCTTCATAAAAACTGGTCCAGCTGTATAATTAGAAACAATACAATTAGTTTTATTACATGCATTAGCAATAGCTTTTTCTGAATTATCTATTATCAGTTCTTCACCAAAAACATTAATATGTTGTTTGGTTCTTCCAGTAACTTGAATTCTAAATGGTGACAAACATGTAAAGCGAATTGTGTCACCAATTTTATAACGCCACAGACCAGCATTGGTTGTTATTACAACAGCATAATTTTTGTTTAATTTGACCTCGGTAAGATTAATTACTATTTGATCATCTTCTTTTTTATTAATTTCAAAAGGGATAAACTCATAAAAAATTCCGTAGTCCAACATAAGTAATAATTCATCAGAATTATTTTGGTCTTGGATTGCAAAAAATCCTTCCGAGGCATTATATATTTCGTAAAATTTAAAATCAGATTTTGGAAATAGTTTTTCAAATATTTTTCTGTAGGGTTTAAAACTTACTCCTCCGTGAAAATAAACTTCAGCATTTGGCCAAACTTCGATTAGATCTTTTTTCCCTGTTTTTTTAATTACATTTTGAAGTAAAACTAACATCCAAGAGGGAATTCCTGCTAGACTAGTTACTTTTTCTGGAATTGATTCAGATACAATAGCTTTCATTTTAGTTTCCCACTCAGCCATTAGCGAAGTTTTATTACTAGGGGTACTACTCAACTCTGCCCAAAAAGGTAAATTCTGAATAATGATTGCAGATAAATCTCCAAAATAGCTATTATTTTCATTGTACAATTCACTACTTCCTCCTAATCTAAGGCTCTTTCCTGTAAGTAATTGTGAATCTTCATTGTTATTAAAATAAAGAGAAAGCATGTCTTTTCCTGCTTTGTAGTGACAATCTTCAAGTGCTTCAATACTAACAGGAATGAATTTACTTTTCGAATTGGTTGTTCCACTCGATTTTGCAAACCACTTAATAGTTGAAGGCCAAAAAATATTCTGAGTTCCTTTTCGAGAACGTTCAATTTGCGATTCTATAGATTCATATGTGCTGAGTGGAACTTGATTTTTAAATTCGGTATAATTAGTAATTCCCTTAAACCCATATCTTTTGCCAACCTCTGTAAGCTTTGCTTTATCCAAAAGATAATACAGCAACTCAGCTTGAACTTCATGAGGATACTTAGTGAAAAGTTCGATTTGATGAATTCTTTTTTTAAGAATCCAAGATGCAATAGAATTGAATAGGGGTATTGGCATAAAATTATCATTATATTACCAATGTAAAAATAATTAATTAAGAGTAGATGTTTGAAGGTGTATTAAAAAAAATGAGAACAGAAATAGATAATCCTATTAACTATTTTTTAGCAATGGATCAAGGTTTTATTCATCTTAATCAAGCTTTAGGTAAGACCCTTAAAATTCGTCACACAGGTTCTCAGTGTTTAAGTTGTCATCAAACACAAATAATTTTTAGACAAGGTTTTTGTAAATCCTGTTTTTTTGAAAATCCTGCAGCTGGAGATTGGATTATGCGCCCTGAATTAAGTAAGGCTCATTTAGGAGAACCAGATCGAAATTTAGAGTACGAAAAAAGAATACAACTTCAACCTCACATTGTTTATTTAGCTTTGAGTAGCCACTTAAAAGTCGGAGTAACTCGGAAAAATCAGTTGCCAACACGTTGGATTGATCAAGGCGCTAACGAAGCTTTAGCAATATTGGAAGTTCCTAATCGATATTTGGCAGGTGCTGGCGAAGTATTGCTTAAGGAGTCTTTTTCAGACAAAACTAACTGGAGAAAGATGTTACAAAATAATACAGAACCAATTGATTGGAAAACAGAAAGAGATAGAGCTATAGATAGCCTAACTAATGATTTTAAGCCTTATATTGTTAACATGGAACAAGCACCTTTGAAATTAAACTTTCCTGTATTGCATTATCCAGAAAAAGTACAAAGTCTCAATATAATTAAGACACCATATTATGAAGGAAAATTAAATGGAATTAAAGGACAATATTTAATTTTTGAAGATCAAACAGTTTTTAATGTACGATCTAATGAAGGTCAACGAGTTAAAATAGAAATTTGTTAATCAATATGCTTTTGAGAATTGGTAAGTAAAGATTCTAATTCATTCATTTCTTTTTTAGTCAAATCACGATATTTTCCAATACCCATATCTAGTTCGATATTCATGATACGGATTCGTTTTAGCTTAACGACCCTGTAATTTAAAAATTCACACATCCTACGAATTTGACGATTGAGACCTTGTGTTAAAACGATTCGGAATTGTTTTTTATGAATTTGTTCTACGATACAATTTCGCGTTATTGTGTCGAGTATTGGAACGCCTTTACTCATTTTTTGAATAAATTCATTGGTTACAGGTTTGTTTACAGTAACTATATATTCTTTTTCGTGATTATTTCTCGCTCTAAGAATTTTATTTACAATATTCCCATCGTTGGTAAGTAAAATCAATCCTTCACTAGGTTTATCGAGCCTCCCAATAGGGAAAATTCGAGATGGATAGTTAATATAGTCTATAATATTGTCTTTTTCAATATAAGTATCAGTAGTACAGACGATACCAATAGGCTTATTAAATGCTATATATACACTAGGTTCTTTATTGTCTTCAATTAAAATCCCATCTACTTCAATACGATCGATTGGAGTTACTTTTTGACCCATTACTACAGCTTTACTATTGACATGTATTCTTCCTTCTTCAATCATTTTGTCAGCAGCCCTTCGAGAACAGTGACCAATTTCACTGAGGTATTTATTAAGCCTTATTCCTTCTTTTTCTGGGTTCATTAAGCTTTAGATTTCGAGTTCATTATGAGATTCTATTTTAAAGGTTTTTCTAAAAATATTCACAAAAAGATACAATAGGGGAGTGTCGAGTAGAGCAACAAGAATTTTGAATAAAAAACCGGATAGTACTAGTCCCCAAAACTGATTCCATTGTAAAACATTAAAAACACTTAAAAGGCCAATAACCAAAGTGGTGTCAATAAATTGAGAAGTAAATGTTGAAAAATTATTACGCAACCACAACATTTTCCCTTTTGTAAGTTTTTTCCAAAAGTGATAAAGACGAATATCTACGAATTGAGCTAAAAGATATGCAATCATAGATGCTAATACTGCTATTGGAGATAACGCGAAAACTTCATTAAATGTTTCATCGTTAATAGGTGAATTCTCAATTGCTGGAACTATGTTAGAAAGAATTAAAATCCCGATTGAAAAAAACGAAGCAAATATACCGGCAACTACTACTTGATTCGCTTTTTTACGACCATATATTTCTGATATTAAATCTGTAATTAAAAATGTAATAGGGTAAGGTAAAATACCAACAGAAAGTTCGAACAATTGATTTCCAAAAAGATTAATTTCAAAGGGTCTCCAATAAAAGAATTTTTGAAAAATTAAATTAGAAACTACTAAAGAGGTTATAAATAAAGCGGCTAAATAGAGATATATTTTTTTCGCTAGCTCTTTTTTTTGTTCAGTCATTTAATTAATACTTAATTCGAAAGGCAAAAGCATTTGAATTGAGAGTAAAGAATTTTGAGAGTTTATTTCTTGCCATTGATTTTTAATTTTTTCTGGAACCCATTTTGCCCAAACTGATTCGATTTTCAATGAAGGTGTAATTCCTTGAATCATACTTTCGAGATTTTCTTCAAACTGGGGATATTCTAATTCATTAAATTCCAAAATGCCTGCAGCTTTTGCAGCGGCATTAATTGCCTCTTCAAGTCCTCCAAGAGAATCAACTAAACCAACTTCTAATGCTTGTCGTCCTGTCCATACTCGCCCTTGAGCTATTTTCTCTACGGCCGCTGGAGAAAGTGAACGCCCTTGAATGACTCTTTCTTTAAATGTATCATACGTTTTTTCAATTCCTTTTTTAATTTGAGATCTATAGCCATCAGTTAAAGGATGAAAAGGACTATATCCCAATGCATTTTTATGAGTTTCAATCGATTCCGAATGAATACCAAGATTTTTTATTAAACCAGAGGCATTGGGTAAGGTTGCAAATACCCCAATAGATCCAGTTATTGTTAGAGGGTCTGCAAATATTTTATCTGCTCCTGCAGCAATATAATAGCCTCCAGAGGCTGCTACATTTCCCATAGAAACTATAAAAGGCTTTTCTTTTTTTAATTTTTCAGTAGCGTGCCAAATTAGATCAGATGTAAGAGCAACCCCTCCCGGAGAATCTACTCGCAAAACTACTGCCTTTATCCAGTCATCTTTTGCCAAGTCTTCTAGAGTTTTTACAAAAACTCCTTGAGCTATAATATTTTCTGTACCTTCTCCATACATTATTGGACCATTTGCATAAACTACAGCAATTCGATCTTTAATATCACTATTGTAGTTTTCAGCACTTTTACTTACTGTCTTTATAGAAGCTAGTTTTAGTTTAATATCTGTTGCTATTTCTAATTTTTCTTTGATCAAGTTATTAAAATCATCTTCATAGATCAATCCATCAATAAGTTTTTGATCTAGACCATCTTGGGGAATATTAATTTGCTTTTCGTTTATTATGTTATCTAGTTGGGTCGGTTCTAAACTTCGGCTGATGGCAATTTCATTTTTTAAAGTAACCCAAATATCATCTAAAAGACTTTTGATCTGATAGCGATTAGCAGAACTCATTTTATTTTCAAGATAAGGTTCTACGGCACTTTTATATTTCCCATGACGCACTACTTCCATTTTAATACCGTATTCATCTTGAAAATCTTTATAATATAAAACTTCAGAGGCTAAACCTTTGAATTCTAAAATACCAACTGGATTTAAAAATACAGAATCTGAAACAGATGATAAATAATACCCTTTTTGAGAATAAACATCTCCATAAGCATAAATGAATTTTCCACTTTGCTTGAATTTATTTAGAGCATTTCGAATACTTCTAGTCTGAGCCCAGCCAGCGCTAATAAAATCAGCACGTAAACGAATTCCTTCTATTTTTGAATTAGAATGAGCATTTTCAATTGAAGATAAAATTTCAGTTAAACCCAAAACTTCATCGTCAAAACCTAAAATATTTTGTAGTTCATCAAAATTAGGTTTTCTATCTGTAATTGTTTTATTTAAGTTTAAATCTAACACACTACCACTTACTATAGTTCCTGATCCTGAGGAAGACCCAATAATACTTGCACTTGCAGAAATAATGAGTAAAATAAAAGTAAAGAATAGCATAAATGCAGTTAGTGTTCCTAAAACTGAAGCAAAGAAATTTTTGATAAAATTCATGGTTAATTTTTTGTTGATGCAAATATAGGGTTTTGTAGCTTTGTCGAATAATTGTGAATATGGAATACAAAAATCAAATTTACATATCAATAGGAAGTAATATAGGTAATCGCCTAGAATATCTTCAAAGAGCATTAGCATTAATTAGTTTGAATGGTATTGAAATTGACAGACTTTCCTCAATTTATGAGACTCCTTCCTGGGGCTTTAAGAGCAATTCTTTTTATAACGCTTGTATCAAAATAAACACGTTGCTATCACCACATCAGCTGCTTAAAGTATTACTTGAAATTGAATCTCAATTGGGAAGACTTCGTAATTCTAATGTGGGTTATAATTCTCGAGTAATTGATTTAGATATTCTTTTTTATGATGATTTGATTATTTCAGATTTTGAATTGATTCTTCCCCATCCTAAATTACATCTTCGAAACTTTGTGTTAGCTCCGCTAAAAGAAATTGCACCTAAATATGAGCATCCTGAACTAAAAAAGAATATTATTTTACTTTTACAATCCAGTCCAGATAATACTATTTGCAAATCTTTAAAATTTTCAATTTGGTCTCCACCTATCTTTGATACTTTTCCTTATATAGCAATTGAAGGTAACATTGGTATTGGAAAAACTACACTAGCTCAAAAAATTGCAACTCGATATAATACAGAATTACTAACAGAAACTTTCACAAATAATTTTTATTTAAAAGATTTTTACAAAAATCCTAAAAAGTTTGCTTTGGCTGTCGAAACTTTTTTTTTGAAAGATAGAATTCAACAGGCATCAACCTTTTGGAAAAAAAGAAAACCACTCGTTGTTGCTGATTATAGTATATTAAAGTCACTTGTTTTTGCAGGTCAAAACTTAAAAGTTGCTGATTTTAAAAAATATAAACAGTTTTTTGATATTTCAATAAATAAAGAAGAACACCCAAATCTTTTAGTTTATTTAAATGCAGAGATTTCTCAACTAGAATCTCAAATTAAAAAAAGAGGGCGTGATTTTGAAAAAGACATTAAAAAAACTTACTTAAAAAAAATAGAAAATGGTTACAAAGAACTAATAAAATCAGATTTGCCTTTTCCTGTGATTTCTGTTAGTGTTAAAGAAAAAAATTTTGAAATGAATGAAGAAGATTTTCAAAAAATATTGTTTTCTATTTATAAAGCTTCATTTTAGAAAAAAAATCCCACATAACGACTCCACCAGCTACACTAATATTCAAAGAATGTTTGGTTCCAAACTGAGGAATTTCAATTGCTTGATTACAAGAATCAACTACTTGTTGTGAAACTCCTCGCACTTCATTTCCAAAAACAAAAGCATAAGAAGCATTTTTTTTTGGTTTAAAATCATTCAAAAATTTAGCTCCTTTAGTTTGCTCAATTACCCACACAGATATTCCTTTTTGTTGAAGTTTATGAACAACTTCAATTGTATTTTCTGCATATTCCCAATTTACATTTTCAGTTGCACCTAATGCGGTTTTATGTATGTTTTTGTGCGGAGGTACAGCTGTTATTCCACATAGATAGATTTTTTCAATTAAAAAGGCATCAGCTGTTCTAAACACTGAACCTATGTTATTTAAACTTCTAATGTTATCTAAAATAAGAGTTAACGGAATTTTTTCAGACTCTTTAAAATCCTTTATAGTTTTTCTTGAGAGTTCTTCGTTTTTCAGTTTGCGCATAGCTAATGAGAAAAAACAAAAGTACAACCTCTTATTTTTTAAATAGTGATTTACATCTTTGTTTTTACAAAAGAAAATAATTTTTAAATACATTCGTAAAAAACCGAAGATTTGGCAAAAGTTTTAAAAGAAACTCCTTTAATGAAACAATACAATAGCATCAAGGCTAAGTATCCAGATGCGCTATTGTTATTTCGTGTTGGAGATTTTTATGAAACTTTTGGCAAAGATGCTATAAAAGCTGCAGGTATTTTGGGAATTATTTTAACAAAAAGAGGAGCTGGGAGTGCTAGTGAAACAGAATTAGCAGGTTTTCCTTACCATTCTTTAAATACTTATTTGCCTAAGTTAGTTAAAGCCGGATTTCGTGTCGCTATTTGTGATCAATTAGAAGATCCTAAAATGACTAAGACTATCGTAAAGCGTGGAGTTACAGAGTTAATTACCCCCGGTGTTTCTTTACATGATGATGTTTTAGATCAAAAGAAACATAATTATCTCGCTGCAGTTTTTTTTAACAAGAAATGGGGAGTGTCTTTTTTAGATATTTCTACTGGTGATTTTTGGGTTGGCGAGGGGTTGACAGAGCAAATCGAGCAACTACTTCAAAGTTTTTCTCCAAGTGAAATTTTAGTTCCCAAGCCGAAAAAGAAACTTTTTTCAGAACAGTTCGGTAGTCAATATCACTGTTTTTATATGGAAGATTGGGCTTTTGAGTTAGGTACAGCTAAAGAAAAATTAAACAATCATTTCAAGACTAATTCATTAACCGGTTTTGGAATTCAAAACTACTCCTCAGGCATAAGTTCTGCAGGTGCAATTTTACATTATCTGTCAGAAACTCAGCATCATAAATTGCAACACATAACCCGAATATCTCCCATAAACCAAGGGAATTACGTTTGGTTAGATCGGTTTACCCAGCGTAATTTAGAATTATTTCAATCTACTCACCCTGAAGGGATTCCATTAATTTCAATTATGGATAAAACCTTAACAGCTATGGGTGGCCGTTTATTGCGACAATGGATTGCTTTCCCATTATTAGATCAAATTCAGATTAAAGCCCGTCAAGAAGTAGTCCAGGGCTTTATTAAAAGTAATAATCTTCTAAATACTACTCAAATTGCTTTTTCTAATATTATTGATATTGAAAGGGTAATGTCCAAAATTGCAACTGATAAAATAAGTCCAAGGGCTTTATATCAATTACAGGATTCTTTAACTCATGTAGAAGAGCTAAAAATTAGTTTGTTAGACATGGGAAACGTGGCTTTGAAAAATGAACTTAAGTATGTGCCTAAATGTAAAAATATAATTGAATTAATTAAAAACACTTTACACCCTGAAGCTCCTGTAATAGTTTCTAAAGGAAATGTTATAGCTAAGGGGTTTTCAAAAAATTTAGATGATATAAGAAGTTTAAGGAAGACTTCTCAAGTTCATTTAGATGATATGTTAGCTCGTGAAACAAAACACACTCAAATTCCGTCTTTAAAAATAGCATTTAATAATGTCTTTGGGTATTATATAGAAGTCCGTAACACTCATAAAGACAAAGTTCCTAAGGATTGGATAAGAAAACAAACACTAGTCAATGCAGAGCGATATATTACGGAAGAGCTTAAAATATTTGAGACTGAAATATTACAAGCTGGAGATAAGATTTTGAATCTCGAACAAAAGCTTTTTACCGAATTAGTTTTCCAGTTACAATCAGAATTAGAGGTGCTTAAAAAAAATGCTATTGCAGTTGCTCAATGGGATGTATTATCATGTTTTGCTAAAACTGCTTTAAAAAATAATTATTGCCGACCCGAATTTACTTTGGGAACTGACCTTGAAATTCAAGGAGGTCGTCATCCTGTTATTGAACAGCATTTACCTTTGGGTGATTCCTATATTGCAAACGATCTAAAATTAGATCGCGAGAAGCAACAAATGATAATGATTACCGGACCTAATATGTCAGGTAAATCTGCTATCTTGAGACAAACAGCACTAATTTGCTTAATGTCTCAAGTAGGAAGTTTTGTGCCTGCTACAAAAGTCAAAATGGGAATTATTGATAAAATATTTACTCGTGTTGGAGCAAGTGATAATATTTCTGTGGGAGCGTCGACATTTATGGTAGAGATGAATGAAACAGCTTCTATATTAAATAATATTAGTAAAAATAGCCTTGTTTTGTTGGATGAAATTGGTCGAGGTACAAGTACTTATGACGGAATTTCGATAGCCTGGGCAATAGCTGAATATCTTCATGAACATCCTTATCGAGCAAAAGTATTATTTGCCACTCATTATCACGAGTTAAATGAAATGACACAGCAGTTTTCGCGGGTCAAAAATTTCAATGTTTCAATAAAAGAAACAAGGGAAAACGTACTCTTTTTAAGAAAATTAGTTCCAGGTGGAAGTGCTCATAGTTTTGGAATACATGTTGCAAAAATGGCAGGAATGCCACAGCATGTTTTACAATCAGCTAAACAAAAATTAAAATCACTGGAAGCCACACACGGCTTAAAAAAAACCGATAATAATTTAGATAATAAAGAAAATCTTCAATTAAGCTTTTTTAATTTAGATGATCCTTTTTTAGAAAAGTTAAGTGATGAAATTAAGGCTATTGATATTGATACACTAACTCCAGTTGAGGCATTAATGCATTTAAATAAAATCAAGAAAAAGCTAATTTCTAAAAATTAATTTTTCCTTAAAAAAGTGTCTTTTGATCTTTAAAAAATATTTTTTTTAATCTTTTAATATTTTTTGGATCACTTTCAGTGTACCTAATGTGTAATGAAATAATTTTTACTTATTTAAGGATCTAACAAACAGAATTTTACAATATTAATTGATAATATTAAAATAAATACACACAAAAATATTTTTTTGAGGAAAATCACTTTCATTATTTATTAAGAAATAAAATTATTTTACATTTGCATTTCACAATGCGAAAGTAGCTCAGGGGTAGAGCATCACCTTGCCAAGGTGGGGGTCGCGGGTTCAAATCCCGTCTTTCGCTCTGTCGTTCGCTCGGATGGTGGAATTGGTAGACACGTTGGACTTAAAATCCAATGACCATTGCGGTCGTGCGGGTTCAAGTCCCGCTCCGAGTACTATAGCCCTTGTTAATCAATTGATTTTCAAGGGTTTTTTATTTAATAGCGCTAATCTTGCCAACCATTTGCCAACTATTTATTAAAAGTGCTATTTCTACAATCTCGTTGAGAGATTACATTTTCTTATATTCCACCCTTAAATATTAAACCGCTCTAAAATGGAAAAATATAAGCATTATAGCTCACTAAAAAAAACGCTAAAAAAAATTTTAGATAGTCACAATAAATGGTACTCTACTGAAGGTCCTTTTGCTTCAAATCCTAATGCCGATAAAATTTTTAATCTTTATGATAAAGAGATAATATCAAGTTTTTTCACTGAATACCTTCAATATAAAGAAACTAATTATTTTTTTGGGTGTAGTTTTCAAGTGTATAAAAAAACATACAATCAAAGACTAAAAGACTATCTAGGAGAATTTTTTGATACTGATGAAATTAGTTTTATTAAAGATGAACTAGATGAGGGTATTTATAACTATAAATTTAAAGAGTTTGATTTAGGTTGTTTTGATAAAAATATAATACTTAAGTATGAAAGAAATAAAAAACCAATAGTCTAATTGCACTTAATTGGCTAAATAATAATGACGAAGTACTTAGTGCCTTGCATTTTATTTCAGATAATTGGGAGCTGAAAAAATCAATGAATATTATTGGAATACCAGCTGATGACGATATTTACAATTTAGTCAGTGCTAATCTAAAAGTATTTGAAGATTTATATAAAAACAGTGTTCATTTAGAAAAATTAGGAGTTATGGATACAGATAGTATATTAATTGACAAAGCCAAAGCAAAGCCAGTAGACAAAAGAAGTGTGAACCGAAAAATTAAATTGCATGAAAATATAGATACCATAGAAAATCCTAAAACAAAAACGGATAAAAAAAACAAAGCCAAACTTGAACGCTTTATTGTTGAGGCAAAAGAACTTAAAACTATAAATAAAAAAAACGTGTGTGTTATATGGAATAAGCAAAGATGTAACAGCAAGAAATCAAGTTATTACAACTTAATTGATTTGCTAAATCACTACAGTAAATAACTTTTTTGTTTTTAAAACATCTTTACTCTTATAAGGTATATAAAAAGATGTTAGAGCCTGTAAAGGCTTATTAATAGTAGCCTGAAAAGAGATTCCCTACAGAATTTATAGAGAGCTTAATTTCGTAAAAATACACCCTAAAAAGTATAGTCTCCAGATCGGCGTTTTAGTTGAAAGTAGATAGAAATAATAGTAGTAAAACAAGTATAGATTAGAAAAGGATACCATGCCGTGAGTGCCGTGATTGGGGTTTGGTTTCAAAATATAAGATTGAGACACCCTGAGACAAAGGGTAATACCTGTGGGTGACAAAACACCCCCAGATCAAAAGGGGCCTTTAAATTGGGGTTACGCCAGTGATAGTAGAGGTTTAAAGGTCACCTAACTATGTACAGACAAAAAAACAATTAAACAGTAAAACTCTTATTTAAAATCCTAATTATTCATATATCTAGAGACAAAAGGTTATACCTGTAGCGGCATTTTAGACCCCTAGACAAAAAGGGTGTAAAAATAGGTGCTTATACCCAATGATAGTAGAGGATTGAAGGGTGACGAACCCATGCAATTTAAAAAAGTACGTTATAAACTGATTTTGGGTGTGATAAAATAATTAGTTATCTTAAAGTTCTTTAAACCAACACAATGAAAAAGTCACTTCTTGTTTTACTGTTAATTCCATTTGTTTCTTTCGGGCAGACAACAACTACAACAATAGTAGTTGATGAAAACGGTAATAAACTTGGAACTGAAACCGAAAATGGGTTTTTAATAACTAGAACCTCAACTAGCGGTAAAACAAATACTGCAATTAGACAAAGGTCGCCTGGAATGACATCTACATATGAGGCTGATGGAACTACTTTTACTGAATTTGGTAGTGGAAAACCAAATTCTACATCTACTAATTCTGATGGTTCATTCACAACATATGATAGTCAAGGGAACTCTAAGACATACAAAAATGGGTTGCTTATATCTGAAACTACAAAACAACAAGGCTCAATCTCACCTACAGCTCCAAGTTTTCAATCTCAACCTAATCTACCTTTCGAAAACAATAATCGTAAAGGCGGAATCGAACCAAGGACTAAAATGGCGATAAATCCCTATGCAAATAATAATAAACTGGATGGGGTTAGTGATGATACTTACGATAAATTAGGAGATGCAGCAGGTCAATTAGCAGCTCTAATTTTAATTAAGAGAGCCGATAAAAAACATTATAAATATATAAATGAATACAAAAGCAAGCCTACACTTGAAAATGCGTTTGAAATTGAAAAAGCAGGGAGGAAAGCTATATTCCTAACAGAAAATACTGCCAAAATAATTAATTCTTCAAGTAATAATAAAAATTACAATTCGAACTTCAAAGGGGCTACAAGTATAAAAGATAAATGGGCTGAAATTTCAGAAGATCATAAGCTTATTATAATAGAACATAAAACTCTCAAGAAGTATAAAAAGTATCTCAAAAAGAATAAGAAATAGATAATACCAACACAATGAAAAAGCTACTGCTTGTTTTCTGAACATAATTAATAAACAAAGGCAAGTCTTCACTTACTTCACTAGTAGCTTATTTCATTCTTGGTAAAGTGTATTGAAGAACTTACTGAAGATGATGATATGGCTGTGGTTTGGTTAGGACTATGTTTTATCCACGTTGTTTTTTTTAGTACTTTCTGTAAACTATCTCAAGTTCATATTTTGACTCAGTAATTCCAAACGTTTCCATTCCACAATAGTTCAAAACTCCTATTTTTCGTTTGTTCTTGCTCTGTCAATTGTCATTACTTTTAATATTTAAAAGAACTTTGTCTGGTCTCAAAGTTATCAAAGGCTTGATTTCTGGGATTTGTCCTGTTGCTTGTATTTGAAACTTCTTTAAAAATAAAAAGATAAAAAATGACATTTCAGCAATTGCAAAATTATTACCGATACACATTCTTGGTCCTGCTCCAAAGGGGAAGTAATTTTTTGATTTCGCAACTTTATTGTTAATAATAAATCTTTCAGGGAC
>Ga0307998_1000394_pt1 | contig 25005 bp, 19 predicted proteins | sample Davwhametageno37_FD_203147 | JGI IMG/M metagenome (GOLD analysis project Ga0307998, IMG submission 203147) | Marine microbial communities from Davis Island wharf, Antarctic Ocean - #37 | ecosystem: Environmental > Aquatic > Marine > Unclassified | place: Antarctic Ocean: Davis Island wharf... | reverse complement strand
AACACCGGAAGCGCCGTCATTGGCACCCGCAATTGGCTGGTTACGCAGTGCGGGGTTGCGATCCTTTTCTGCCTGGGGGCGTGTGTCCCAATGGGCACCTAACATTATGCGTTGAGCGCTGCCCTTTGAGACAGCATCAAAGCTGGCCCAGAGATTAGTGCCAGGCAAACCTTCATGACTAAATTGCTGTGTGGTGATGCGATCGGCAAGGGGCTGTAAAGTCTGCTTAATAAACGAGACAGTTTTCTGTTTGGCTCTAGGGTTATTCGGCTCCCGTGGGCCAAAGGAAACCTGACTAACAATATGTTCTAGGGCCAGCTGGCCATCAAATTGTGGCTCTGCCCATGCTGGGTTTACAGATAGCACTAAGGCAGTGAGTAGCATCCCTGTTAGTGTTTTTCCCATTAGTCTGTAATTACGCTGTCCTGCTCAGTCTCACGGGGCGGCAAGGCAATGTGCCAAAAACCATAAATAATGGCAATCACTGGACAGAGTAAATTAAAGAAGGCGAAGGGCGCATACATCATGGTACTGACCCCAAGGGTTGCGGACATATAGGCACCGCAAGTATTCCAGGGTATTAGGGCACCGGTTAATGTGCCGGAATCTTCCAATGTTCGCGATAAATTAAGCGGACTTAAATTGTACTCTTTATAGGATTTTACAAACATCTGACCGGGAATGGCGATGGACAGATATTGGTCGGCTGCAAGAACATTGGTACCAATACAGGTTCCTACAGTGGCTGTAATTAATCCGCCGGCAGACTTCACGCGGCTAAGAGCAGCTTCAACTAAGCGTTCTAACAGGCCAGTTCGAGACATAGCGCCACCAAAGGCCATCGCATTAATGATCAGTCCAACGGTGGTGAGCATGCTGTCCATGCCGCCTTTTGACAGTAGTTTGTCTAGATCCACATTGCCGGTCACTGATTCATAGCCAAGGAACATGGCTTGAAAGAGACCCTTAAAAATAGCCGCGACAGCGATCAACTCTGGATCAGCTGCCAGGGCAATGACCACATCCCACTGAAAGACAACGGCGAACAGACAGCCTGCCACGGTGCCGCAAATTAATGTTGATAGGGCGGGCAATTTCTTCACGGCCATCACCAATAAAAGAACCAGCGGCCCCAGCATCAATGGGCTAATTAAAAACGACTGTTCCAAGTTGTTTTGCAGAATAACGATATCTTCCACAACCACATTGTTGCTGCTGCCATAGCCGAGTGCAAAAAATACAATAAGGGCAATAATAAAGCTGGGGGTGGTGGTCCAGAGCATATGCTGAATATGGTCAAAGAGATTGGTGCTGGTGACGGCTGCTGCAAGGTTGGTCGTATCGGAAAGCGGTGACAGTTTGTCGCCAAAATAGGCACCAGAAATAATGGCGCCGGCACTAATAGGTAGAGATAAATTGAGCGTAGCGGCGATACTGATCAAGCCGATGCCTAATGTACCTGCTACGGTCCAGGAACTGCCAATACTAAAACCAATCAGTGCACAGACCAAACAGGCTGTGACATAGAAGTAGTCAGGTGACATCAGCTGAACGCCGTAATAGATCATGGTGGGTACCGTACCCGCCAGTATCCAGCTACCGATTAACGAGCCAACCATAAGTAGTATCAGTATGGCGTGCATCGACAGACTAATGGTTTCGATCATGCTGCGTTCTATGTCTTTCCAGCTCAAACCATTTTTGATGCCGACCATGGCGGCCACGGCGGCAGCCATCATTAGGGCGACCTGATTGGGGCCTGCGGAGCCGTCACCGAATACATAAACTAGGGTGCCGAGCATGCCAACGAGCACGATCACGGGAATTAATGCGTCAAGTAGGCTGGGCTTTTTAACTGTTTTACTCATAGGGTTTTTAGTTTTTATTATTGAGTGAATGCTAGAGGCGCTAAGTTACCAGCCTCTTGGCTATCTATCTACCTTTCTCGACAGCACTATGTGGCTAAGGGTCTTTTCCACCCCGTCGAGGGTAGCGATTTCATCGATAATCATATCCAACGCCTCAGTGGTTGACTCTGTGACCTGAGCCATCAGGTCATATTGACCACTTATAGTGCAGAGCATATCCAACTGTGGCTGTTTATTGAGCTGTCGAACAATATCGGCGGTCTTTTTGGCGACCGCCGAAATCATAATATAGGCGCTGACCCGCTGCTGCTCGTAATGTGGGTTGATCCTGATGGTGTAACCCTGAATTACGCCTTTGCGTTCCAGTCTCTCCATACTCTGCTGCACAGTAGCGCGACTTAAACCCATTTCATTGGCTAGGTCAGACACGCTGCGACGGCTGTTTTCTTTGAGTAGATTTAGGAGTTGCTGTTCATTTTTCATGACAAAGTGCCGATAATATTTACAAAGTGATAGGTAATAATACGCAAATATAATGGTTTGTAAATACAAAGTGACAGTTTTCGGTCTTAAAATAGTAGTTAAAACAAGTGCTAACAATAGGTGTGCAATGACTGATCTAGCCGTAAATCGATTACCGACATCTGCCCAAACTGAGGGCCGCTTATTGGCCGAGCAAGATGCTCGAGACCAGATAGCGTTTAGTGCTGCCCACGCAGAAAATTACCATGAGCCTGTGTTGGTTGTGTCTCGGCAACGTCTGCGCATTAATGCTCAGCGATTTATAGCCGCCATGCCTAGAGTGCGTCCGCATTTTGCCGTTAAGGCCAATCCTGATCCTGAGATTTTGGGCATTTTCCAACAGGAAGGCACCTGTTTTGAAGTTGCCTCTATCGCCGAGATCGATGCCATGCTTGAACTGGGCACCAATATGCAGACGGTTTTTTATTCCAACCCGATCAAGTCCCCAGCCTCCATTAAACATGCGGCTGCCAATGACATAGTCTGGTACTGCGTGGATACCCCGGAAGAAGTTGAGAAGATTGCCGCGATCAAACCTGATGCCAAGCTCTATCTGCGTATTGAAGTGAGCAATGAGGGATCAAGCTGGCCATTGGCGGGAAAATTTGGCGCTAGTCCACAGGGTGTTGAGGCGATTATTGAGATCAGTAAAAAGCTGGATATGCAGCTTTGCGGCGTTACCTTTCATGTCGGCTCTCAGTGCACCAATATTAATAATTGGGTAGAAGGCATTCGTGCTGCCAACAATATTTTTACCCATCTGTCGGAGAATGGCTTTAGTCCTGAGTTATTAAATCTCGGGGGTGGTTATCCGCTGCAGTTCACCGGTCAGGAACCTAGCATTGAGGCTATTGCTGCGGTGATCAACCATGAGTTGGACGCTGTACCGAAACATATTCAGGTGATGGCTGAGCCAGGTCGTTATCTGGTGGGCTCTGCAGGCTGCCTGATTACTCAGGTGGTGGGTATTGCTACCCGTGATAGTGCGCGTTGGATCTATCTGGATACCGGTGTCTATGGTGGTTTGATGGAGTTATCACAGAGCTTTCCTGCGACTATGGTCAGTCAGCGCACTGGCGAAGCCGGTGTCTGGACCCTGGCTGGACCCACCTGTGATTCTATCGATGTGTTGGGTGATCACCGACTGCCGGTTAACACCCAGGCCGAAGATATCATTTATATGCCTAACCTAGGTGCTTACTGCACCACCTGTGCCTCTGACTTTAATGGCTTCCCGACACCTAAGATGCAGCTGGTTGACTAAGCTCGTTCGGACCATCAGCCAAATTTCAGTTAGATAACAGATTTATTGCGTAGCGCGGCTATGTCCAGCGCTGAGTATTCAAGGTATTCCCCCAGGATTGACTCCGTGCTACTGCCTAATTCAGGGGGTGGCACGGTATAGTCAATTGTGGAGCGACTGTAATTGATTGGGTTGGCTACCAGAGGAATCTCTCCCCCGCGAGTATCCACCATTGATATCAACATTCCTCGGGCTAGAATCTGTTGATCGGCAAATACCTGCTCAATGGTATTAATAGGTCCGCAGGGTACGTTTCTCGATTCCAAGCGATGCAGCCAATCTTTAGTGTTTGTCGTCTTCATCAGTTCGCTAATCAAATCGCAGAGCGAATCACGGTTTTCCACTCTTCCCCGATTACTCTCATAGCGACTATCTTGGGCAAGCTGTGGCTGATTAATAACCTCACAGAAACGCTGGAACTGGCCGTTATTACCCACCGCTAAAATAAGATGGCCGTCTGCGGTGGCAAAGGCTTGATAGGGAACAATATTCGGATGTGAGTTGCCAATTCTGCCCGGCACATCACCGCCGACTAAATAGTTACTCGCCTGATTGGCCAGCACTGCCGCCTGAACATCTAGTAACCCAATATCAATATGCTGGCCCAAATTGGAGCTGTGACGTTCGAGCAGGGCGCCTTGAATAGCATTGGCTGCATACATGCCACTAAATAAATCCGTAACCGCAACACCGGCCCTTACTGGACCGCCATGACCATTAGCATCTGTGGGCTCGCCGGTAACACTCATTAGCCCACCCATACCCTGAATTAAAAAGTCATAACCGGGCCGATCGGCATAGGGGCCGGTTTGACCAAAGCCAGTAATGGAACAGTAAACAAGGCGAGGGCTAATGGCCGCCAGGGACCCATAGTCGAGGCCATATTTTTTAAGACCACCGACCTTATAGTTTTCGATAAGTACATCTGCCTGAGCCGCCAATTGCCGAATAATCTGCTGGCCTTCGGGCTGGGTAATATCGACGGTTACCGATTGTTTGCCGCGATTGGCGCAAAAATAATAGGCGGCATCTTCGGTGTTATTACCGGCCTTATCTTTGAGGTAGGGAGGCCCCCAGTGGCGAGTGTCGTCGCCGACTATTGGGCGTTCAATCTTGATGACTTCTGCGCCCATATCGGCGAGCAGTTGACCAGCCCAGGGGCCAGCCAAAACGCGGCTCATATCTAATACTTTATAGCCAACCAGTGGTCCCGGCATAAGATTTATCCGAAGGCTGGAATGCCGGTTTGTGCGCGCCCCAGAATAAGAGCATGGATATCTGCAGTGCCCTCGTAAGTGTTGACCACCTCAAGGTTGAGCATATGGCGCATCACCGGATATTCATCGGAGATACCATTGCCGCCGTGCATATCTCGGGCCATGCGAGCAATGTCTAAGGCCTTGCTACAGTTGTTACGCTTTAATAGAGAGATTAATTCTGGCGCCAAATTACCCTGTTCTTTAAGTCTGCCAGCGCGGAGTGAACCCTGTAAACCCAGGCTGATATCCGTTTGCATATTGGCCAGCTTCATTTGGATAAGTTGATTAGCTGCCAGTGGTCGATTGAACTGCACCCGATCCATGCAGTATTGACGGGCGGCATGCCAGCAGCTTTCTGCCGCGCCTAAGGCACCCCAGCTGATGCCATAGCGGGCGGCATTAAGACAGCCAAAGGGACCTTTTAAGCCCTGCACATTAGGCAGCAGATTTTCTTCTGGAACAAAGACTTCGTCCATCACAATTTCACCGGTGACAGAAGCGCGCAGTGCGAGTTTGCCTTCGATCTTAGGTGCCGACAGACCTTTCATCCCCTTATCTAAAATAAAGCCACGAATAATGCCGTCGTCGGTTTTTGCCCAGACCACAAAGACATCGGCAATGGGAGAATTACTGATCCACATTTTGCTGCCAGACATTAGGTAGCCGCCGTCCACGGTTTTGGCGCGGGTTTTCATACCGCCGGGATCTGAACCCGCATCGGGTTCGGTTAATCCAAAGCAGCCAACCCACTCTCCGGTCGAAAGTTTAGGGATATATTTTTCTCGCTGGGCGTCTGTGCCATAGGTATAAATGGGATACATCACCAAACTGGATTGCACGCTCATCATAGAGCGGTAACCGGAATCTACACGTTCAACTTCTCGGGCAATCAGCCCGTAGCTGACATAGCCAACACCAGAGCAGCCATAACCCTCGATGGTTGACCCGAGTAACCCCAGTTCTCCCATCTCATTAAAAATGTCACGATCGGTATGTTCATTGCGAAAAGCGTCGCGCACTCTAGGGGCAAGCTTTTCTTCGGCATAGGCCGCCGCAGTATCCCGAACCATGCGTTCTTCACTGCTAAGTTGATCGTCAAGATTAAAGGCATCTTGCCAGTTAAATTTTCCCCAATCCGTCGCCATTGCTTAAATCCTATTTAATAAATATGCGCTTATACAGCGTAATGTTGTGCGGTTTGATCCAAAGCTTTGGTGGCCCGCTCGATCATAGTATCAATTTCTTCATGGCTCATAATAAGCTGCGGAGAAATAATCATTGAGTCGCCAACGGCGCGCATCACCAAACCATTATCAATACAGAATTCACGACAGATTCCGCCAGAGTTCTGCTCAGGTTCAAGACGCTCTTTGGTGGCTTTGTTGCGCACTAGTTCCAGAGACCCCAGCATGCCCACACCGCGGGTATGGCCAACAATAGGATGGTCGCCGAGCTCGGCCCAGCGCTTTTGCAGATAGGGCCCAACATTGTTGGCGACACGGTCGACAATATTATCCCGCTCCATAATATCCAGCGTTGCCAGCGCCGCAGCACAGGCAATGGGGTGACCAGAATAGGTAAAGCCATGACCAAATTCACCGCCACTGCTGGTGATAACACTGGCCACCTTATCACTGACCATCACGCCACCGAGGGGCTGAAAGCCATTGGTTACTGCTTTGGCAAAGGTCATTAGGTCGGGTTCGGTACCATAGGTCTCACAGCCAAACAGGTTGCCGGTGCGGGCAAATCCACAGATTACTTCGTCACTGACAAAAAGAATATCTCGCTCTTTAAGAATACGGCTTACTTCAGGCCAGTAGCTGTCGGGGGGCACAATCACGCCGCCAGCACCCTGAATAGGCTCTGCTATAAAGGCGGCAACATTTTCTTCACCCAGTTCATCAATGCGTTTTTCCAACTCACGGGCAGCGGCGATACCAAATTCCTCGGCAGTCATGTCACCGTCACTGTTGTACCAGTTGGGATCAGCAATATGCTGCACATACGGTAGGGTTTCGAACTGGTCGTGGACCGAACTAAAACCACCCAGGCTGGCCGCCGCGATGGTGCTGCCATGATAGGCATTGGTGCGGGCTAAAATAATGCGTTTTTTGGGTTGGTTTTTAAGATCCCAGTAGCGGCGAATCAAACGAATATTAGTGTCGTTTGCTTCAGAGCCAGAGTTGGTAAAAAACACATGGGTAAACTGTTCGGGCGTCATCTTTACCAAACGATCGGCCAACTCTACTGCCGGTGCATTGCTGCACTGGAAGAAATTATTGTAGTAGGGTAGTTGCTGAAACTGGGCATTAACGGCGGCGGCAATCTCCGGCTGGCTGTAACCCAGGCTACAGCACCAGAGTCCCGACATAGCATCCAGAAATTCTGTGCCATCGGTATCGTAGATATAAATATGTTCAGCACGATTAATAATTCTGCCGGGCTTTTTGGCATAACCATTGAAGTCAGTAAAGGGATGTAGATGGTTTTTCGCATCTAGCGCTTGCCACTGTTTGGTTGTTCTAGTCATAGTAGATCCTAAAAATCACTTTACGGTTAATGTCGGCTGTAACATTTGCTCTATGAGCTGTATAAAAAAACACCACCCCAAAAGGGTATTTGTTAGTCGCATTTAAAGAGCGATTATTTCAACATAGAACCCTAGGGGACACAGGTACCCAAATGGGTTGGCGCTAAACCCGTGAGACTTTTAATGGATGCATAGCACTTAATGAATAACACTTTATGAACAAGCCATTGCCCCTAGTGGGAATTGCCTGCGATGTAACCCAATATGGATTACATTCCGCCCATACCGTGGGTGAGAAATATATTCATGCTCTGGCCCATGGTGCTCAGGCCATGCCCTTTTTAATCCCTGCATTGGGTGACGGCAAAGATATCCGCGATCTGTCTTCCCTGTATTCAGTGGAGGATATTGTCAGTCGTTTGGATGGTCTGTTTTTACCCGGCAGTCCGTCCAATATCCAACCGCAGAATTATGCGGGGCAGGAACATGAGCAGGGCACCTTAGAAGACCCCCAGCGCGACAGTTTGACACTACAGCTAATCCGCTGCTGTATTGAACAGGCGGTGCCAATATTGGCGCTCTGTAGAGGGTTTCAGGAGTTGAATGTTGCTCTGGGTGGAACCCTACACACGAGGGTTCAGGATATTGATGGCTATCATGATCACCGGGAAGATAAGAGCAAAGATCGTGAGGCTCAGTATGATCCTGCCCACACAGTGGAATTTACCCCAGAGGGGCTGATCTACCGATTAACCAACGAAAGCAGCTGGCAGGTTAATTCGCTTCATAGTCAGGGTATTGATCGTCTGGCAGACTCTCTGGCCATTGAAGCGGTTGCCGATGATGGGCTGATTGAAGCAGCAAGTTACCGTAGTACGGAAGGGAACAAAGATGCCTGGGCACTAGGTGTGCAGTGGCATCCGGAATGGCAGTATCAAAGCAACAAAGTATCAGTAGCTTTATTTAATGCGTTTGGACAAAAAATAAGAAGAAAATAGGGAAGAACTCGCTTTCAGTGCTTGGTATATATCTTTTCAAAGGCTAGACTCACAAGCGATGGGAGCTATTGAAGGGAATAATTAATAGTGTACATATTGGCAACGACGCCATTTAACTAAGTTCTCGGGGGATTTATGAAATCAACTCAATTAGTACGCAAAACGTTACTTTCAGCAGCGGTGGCTGCAGCGACACTTAGCGCAGCACAACTCAGCGCAGCGCAGATTGAAGAAATTATAGTTACTACGCAAAAGCGTGAGCAATCATTACAAGATGTTCCCATCAGTGTTTCCGCCTTTACGGGCAATTTTATGGAAAAGGCACAGATATCTGATGCCAAAGCCTTGGCTCTGTTAACGCCTGGCGTTTCTGGCGACACCGATGATTCCTTTCTTGATTCACTGAATGTTCGTGGTATTAGCACTAACGATTTTGGTGTGGGTGCCGAGCCTTCAGTGGGCGTCTACCAAGACGGTATTTATTTGGGTCGCACCGGTGGTGCCCTAGCTAGCTTCTTTGATCTGCAAATGGTCGAAGTGGTCAAAGGCCCTCAGGGTACATTGTTTGGTCGTAACGCCTCTGCAGGCGCAATTTCAGTGACCACGGCCAAGCCAACCGATGAGCAGTCTGGTTCCATCGATCTTGGTATCGGTGAAGATGGTTACGTGGAGTTTACCGGCGTGATGAATATGCCGATCAATGAAAACTTTAGCCAACGTCTGGCAGTCTACAGCCAAGAAAAAGACGGCTGGGTGACCAATATCAATGACGGCAAGGCTGCAGGTGCCATTAAAAATACCGCGGCCCGATATACCTTAGCCTTTGAAAATGACAAAGTATCCAGCACATTAATGCTCGAATACGAAGATCGCGAAGGCCCGCCAACCCTCTATCAAGTCTTTGATCCTGATGAAACCGGTATCTCATTTTACAGCACAGATGCAGCGGCTAACCAGTTCAGCTCTGATGTTGATAGCGACAAGCTAATTGACGAGGGTGAAGTCTGGGGAGCCACACTGAATGTCGAAGTCGACCTCGGTAATGACTACAGCCTTACCTCTATCACCGGTGTCCGTGGCCACAACTATTATTACTTAGAAGATTTTGATGGTGAAGATCGCGAAATCTTTAACTACAACCAGATTCAAGAGCAGAAGTACTTCAGTCAGGAATTCCGCATAAACAAAGAGACCGATGCGGTTAGCTGGTTTGTGGGTGCTTCGATGTATAAAGAAGAAATCCAAACACGCTTTAATCAGACCTATGACGAAGATGTTATGTGTCAGACGTTGGCAGTTGCTTACAGTGTTGACTACGATGCCGACCCGGATTATGTCGAAGGCGAAGTCACTGACTGTAGCTCTTATTACTACTACAACTACGGCGATGCCTCTTACACAGATCCAGGTGTAGGTACTCGCAATGATAGTGTTGATATTGATGCAGAATATGATGGTTGGGGCGTTTACGGTGATGCGACCTTCCATGTGTCTGAAAAACTTGATGTCAGTGTAGGTGCCCGTTACACCGAAGATAATCGTGACTTTGGCCAGAAGTTTGGTGGTGAAGACCGCAATTATTTCTTCTATTCATTCCCGTTTTTCTCCTCTGACTTTATCCGTGGCAGCGATAGCTGGACCAATACTTCACTGCGTACAGCGGCGAGCTACCAGCTAACCGATGATGTCTCTACCTATATCAACTACTCGACGGGTTACAAGGCAGGTGGTTTTAACACCTTCTTCGTACTGTTCCCCGATGACGTAGACCTCGATGATGTTGATGGTGATGACGCCATAGATCTGGGCGGCACGCCCGAGAGCTTCGACAAAGAAGAAGTGACCAATATTGAGCTCGGTGTAAAAGGCCAGTTTTGGGATGGTCAGATGCAGCTTAACGCCAGTATTTACCAATACACTTTCGATGGTATGCAGTCTGGTTACTACATAGGTTCACGCTACAGTGTGGCTAATGTGGGTGATGCTGAGGGTAACGGCGTAGAGTTTGATATGCGTCTATTACCCAGTGATAACCTCGATATCTATCTGGGTCTTTCCTGGGCTGACACTGAGTTAACCAAACCTACGGCAGGATTCTGTGAGCCCGCTGACTGTCAGGGAGCGCAAATTCCTGGCACCGTTGAGTTTAGTGGGGCTATGGTGGCGACTTATACAATACCCATGGAAAATGGCGACCTGGCTATCACCTGGGAAACCTTCCATCAGGATAAAGGTGTTGCCTTCGGTGAATTTAATCTCGACCCGTTGATGACCGATGGCTTTACCACCAACAATCTGCGCATTGGTTATGACAGTGCAGAAGACTGGTCTGTGACTTTATGGGTTAATAACATTAACGATGAATTCCACTACAAGGGAACTGCTGGAGGCGAGGCGAACATTGCACCTCATTACTTTGGTTTCTCTGAGCCGCGCCGTATAGGTTTAGATGTAGGGTTTAAGTTCTAACGTAGTAAGTATTATTAGCAGCCAGTATTAGTAGGCAGCATTATTAAGTAGTAATCGAAAAGAGCCGACTGTAGCGAATTATTTTAGCTGCTATAGCCGGCTTTTTTATCACCTGTAAAAAACACGATGGCCAACATTATGGATCCTCAGCAACAATTCTTTCAGGCACTCACCGCATTGCGCGAAGGCAATCTGGACCGTTGCGAAGAGATATGTGAACGATTGCTGGCCATAAACCCTCGCGAGGTTAATACCTTACGACTGCGCGCCCAGGTCTGGGAACGTCGTGGTGATCTTATAAAAGCAGAGCAGGGGTTTGAAGCGGCCATTGCCATCGCCGATGATTTTGCCCATGCCTGGGCTGATCTGGGTAAGGTGCAATACGCCCTTAAAAAATATCCGCAGTCTGAATCTTCGCTGCGCCGCGCCCTGGCCTTAGATGGAAAATTAAAGGGTCCGAGCAACCTCCTTGCACAGCTGCTTAAAGAGTTAGGCAAAGCCGATCAATCAGAAGCATTGGATAGTATTAATACCCAGCGGGCGGCCCTAAAAGAAAAGGTGTATACCGCCTATCGCATGGCTACGGCGGGTGATATGGCTGCTGCCGAAACCCAGTGTCGCGAGGTGCTTAAGCAGGACCCAGATAATGTGGGTGCCAAAGAGTTTTTAATTGAGCGGGCCCTCGAAAGTGGCCGTGCCCGCTGGGCCGAAGAGCTGGCCCGGTCCTTAATTCGCAATATGCCCGAACGACCAAAATGGTGGCTAAAGTTGGCCTCGGCACTGTCTCGTCAAGATCAGGTCACTGAAGCCGAAGAGGCCGCGCAGCAGGCGCTGAGTATTGATCCGGATAAAACAGAAGGGCGCATGTTGCTGGGAAGCATATTCAGTAAAGACAATCGATTCCCCGAGGCTCTGGAACAGTACGATCTGGTGCTCCAACTGAGCCCCGACTATGTTCCCGCTCTGTCACAAAAGGCGACGGTACTAAAAACCTTTGGTCAGCAGGAAGAGGCTATCGAGACCTATCAACGTTGCATGAGGCTAGACCCTAAGCATGGCGAAGCAGCCTGGTCATTGTCCAATCTTAAAACCTATAGATTTACCGATAGTGAAGTCGACAAGATGATCGCAGTGTTGGCGGTTGGTGATTTGTCTGATCAGCAGACTGTACATTTTAGTTATGCGCTGGGTAAGGCTTATGAGCATCGAGAAGATTGGCAAAGTGCTTTTGAATCCTATGCCTCCGGAAATCTGGTTAAGAAGAAACTGGTCGACTGGAGCGCCGATAAATTTACTCAGCAAGTGGATAATATTATCCAAACCTTTAGTGCTGATTTTGTAGAAAAAAATAGAACGGTGGGCATAGAGGATGACGCAGCCATCTTTATTCTTGGCCTGCCTCGGTCGGGATCTACCTTACAGGAACAGATTCTCGCTTCCCATTCACAGGTCGAAGGCACCAGAGAATTGCCCTATATTCCCTGGCTGGCTCAGCGCATGAATAGGCCGCCCCAGGCCATGGCTAGTAAGGCCTATCCACTGGGAGCCAGAGAACTCAATAACGAAAACTGGCAGTCTCTTGGCGAGCAGTTTATGCAGCAGGCTCAGCGTCATCGGCAGACAGATGCGCCTTTTTTTATTGATAAGCTGCCTAATAATTTTCTCTATGTAGGGCTGATTTTATTGTCCATGCCCAATGCGAAAATTATCAATACAGTCCGTCACCCCATGGATAACTGCTTTGGTTGCTTCAAGCAGCTATGGGCAGAGGGACAATACTTCGCCTACGATCTCGACGATTTGGGTCGTTACTATCGAGACTATATTCGGTTGATGGCCCATTGGCAGACGGTATTTCCCGGCAAGATTCATTCGGTGAATTACGAAGAGGTGGTTGATAATCTTGAACAGAATGTCCGCCAGTTACTCGACTACTGTGGTTTGCCAATGGAAGAGCAATGTCTGCGTTTCCATGAGACCGAGCGGGCAGTGAATACCGCCAGCTCAGAACAGGTGCGCCAGCCCATCTATAAATCTGCGGTGGCCTATTGGAAGCATTTTGAAAAAGACCTGCAGCCTCTCAAAGATGCGCTGGGCGATCTGGCCACAGACTAAAACTTATTTAGTCTGCCCGATAAATTTCATGGCCATCAAACCAGGTTGCGATTACCTGAGTCTCAGAAATCTCTGTTGTATTGCCCTCTGTCTCTAGGGCTAGTAGGTCATGATTTAAAATCACAAAGTCCGCCTTTTTACCCACTTCCAATGAGCCCGTCAGATGATCCTGGCGCAGGGCCATGGCGCCATTAATAGTGTAGGCATCCAAGGCGTCTCGCACTGAAATACGCTGTTCGGGATTATAGATATGCCCGGTGCGATCATTATGTCGAGTCACCGCTTTTTCAAGATTAAAAAATGGTCTCGGATCACGGGTATCAACCGGTGCATCACTGCCTGCGGTTGGCTTACCACCGGCGGCCAAAATAGACGCAACCGGATAGCTGTTTTGGTAGGCATAACCGTTTGGATTAAACAGGTCATCCTCAGACATTATTGGATCAATAAACGGTGACACGGTCATCAGGTAGTCGATGTCTGGTTCGATCCAGGCATAGGTAAAGGCGGGAAATACATTTAACGCTGCAAACCGTTTTATGTCATCTGGGTGCACCAGCTGAGCATGGGCAATGGCAACGGTCGCCTGTGAATCTGGGCTGGCGATCTGAGCGGCCTCAAAGGCATCTAGGGCAACTCGCACGGCGCGATCACCAATGGCATGGCTATGCACATTAATGCCTGCGGCATAAAGGGCCAATGTGTAGTTATGAATAAAGGCCTGTTCCTTTTCCAAAATGCCCTTGCTCTTTACACAATGTGCGGCCGGAATATTGGTTTGCGGGGCGGCACAGTCTGAAGAATCTGGATCCACATAGCCTGTGACTGAGACGCGCCCGGTGTCGACATCTGTCGAAAACTTTGGCTGTAGGTAGTAGTTAAGCACCGCGGCATTGGGCAAGGTAGGTGGGTTAGAGTAGGGGTCTCCTTCGATAACACCGTCGACAAAAACCTTTGCGGTATCAATTTTTAGATTCTCAATATCGCGATATTTTTTCTGTACCGCCTGTAGTTCAATTACTAGCTTATCGACATCAATGGCTTGATCTGGCTGTGGCCGATAGTCCTCGAACTCAGCAAAAAATGCAGCAGTCATGCGCCAGGTCAGGGGTGACTGTTGGGCCATTGTGGCAAAGCTGTCGATTTCTTTTGTCGTTAGTGCGGCATCTAATACCGAGGTAATACCCAGAGAGGCAAGTCGCTGGCCAATTCTCTGATAGAGACTTAGATCGATTTCGGGATAGCCCCAAAGATTGGGCACATTAACCAACTTGCGGGCGTCTTCGTTCAGTCCGCCGCTGGGTTCACCGCTGGCATCTGTGGCAACTAGCTCCCTGTACTTGGCAAATTGATTAGCCAATGTGGCGGCGCTTAAACCAATCTGCACGCCGTTTTTATCGGTTGCCAGACGCAGGGCATAACTATTGGCCGCGCCATGGTGGCCATCATTGCCCAACAAAACGATAGGATGTTCGGTGGAAACCGCATCCAGTGCCGCGCGTAAGGTGGGCAGCCTCTGTGAGGGTTCGTTGCCCCAGGTGAAAGACCATTGATTGACCAGCAACCATTCTCCAGGAGGTATGTCAGCGGTACATGTTTTCAGACGGGGTACTAACTCCTCAAGGGAGAAAGGTAGGCTGGCCAGATCACAGCTGTCGGTTTGAACAATGCCGGGCAGGTGCACATGCACGTCGTGGAGGCCGGGAATAATCATCTTCCCCTGCAACTCGGTTACCTCTGTGTTTGGGCCGATAAATCCTGCGGCAGACTCATCGCTGCCAATATAAACAACTCTATCATCGCGAATGGCAATAGCCGAGGCGACGGACTGAGTGGCATCGGCGGTATAGATAACACCGCCTCTAAAGAGAGAGTCGGCAGGGGGAGTTTGCTGTTCAGAACAGCCAGTGAGGAAGAGGATTAAAAGCACAATTAGAGCATTCATCTGGACAACCGCATTGTTGTTTAAGAGGGTGTTGATACTACTCTACTATTGGGCTGTCGAGTATTTCACCAAATACCCTCTAGGGGTAGCTGATTCAAGCTATGACTTTTTATTACTGCGCAAAATGAGATACTGTGGCACAGAGACTAGCGAAAGAAGATAGCAGATGGCACAACCTCAAACACTTGATCAATTTTTGCAAGACAACCCGGATATCGAGATATTCGAAGTGATCTTGCATGACCTCAATGGTATCCATCGTGGTAAATGGTTGCCTCGGGAACAGATAGCCAAGGTGTTTAATGGCGGTTATAAAATGCCGCAAAATACCTGTTCCCTCGATGCCTGGGGCCGTGACCTTGAAGAGTTAGTACAAGAGAGCGGCGATGCCGACGGTGTCTGCACTGCAGACTCTGAAACACTGGCGCGGGTGCCCTGGGCGGATAAGCCTACGGCTCAGGTGATTGTTTCAATGGGCAGCTTTGGTGGTGATGAACCCTATGGGGGTGATCCACGAATGGTGCTGCAATCTGTATTAGATCGCTACGCTAAGCTGGGTCTACGGCCTGTGGTTGCTAGTGAAATGGAGTTTCATCTATTTGAGCTAGACCGCGACAAATTCGGCGAGCCTCAGCATAGTCAGCGCGCCCTAAATGGTTCACCGGCTCTGGGCGGTCAGACCTATGGCATGGACATTATGCGCGAGACGGCGCCCTTAATGGATGCCATTACTGAGGCCGCAAAACTTCAAAACTTACCTGTTGACACCTTGATTACCGAATTTGGTCCCTCTCAGTTTGAGATCAATCTCAATCATCAAGACTGCGCCATGCGTGCCTGCGATCAGGGCAGTATGTTAAAGCGTGCAATTCGCAACGTGGCGCGAAGCCATAACAAAGTTGCATCGTTTATGGCCAAACCTTTTGCCGAGCAGGTGGGCAATGGTATGCATATTCATTTCAGCCTGATTGATGCCGATGGCCAAAATGTCTTTGATAATGGTACGGATGCAGGCTCCGAACTATTGGGCCATGCAGTAGCAGGATGTCTGGCAACCATGGCGGACAGCATGGCGATTTTTGCTCCCAACATTAATTCTTACCGACGTATGGTCCCTGGCTGCTATGCCCCATTAGCCCCTAATTGGGGTTACGAAAACCGCACCACGGCTATTCGTATTCCGGGTGGGGATAACCGCGCTATAAGAATTGAACATCGTGTTGCTGGCGCTGATGCCAATGTGTATCTAACAGTCGCTGCTATGTTGGCTGGTGCGCTTTACGGGATTGAAAATAAAATGGCTGCGCCACAAGCCGTGGTAGGTGATGCTGGCGATGTTAAAGCAGAACTGCCACATTTTTGGCAGGATGCACTGGAGGCTTTTGAGCAGTCAGATTTTATCGGCGAGTATCTTGGCGCGGAGTTACAGAAAACTTTCGTGCTCAGCAAGCGTAAAGAGAAGCAGGAGTTCGATAGCCGCGTGACTCTTCTGGAATACGACGCCTATCTATAACGAGCCTATCTATAACGAGCCTATCTATAACGAACCTCTCTTAACGGCTTAGAGCTTTCTCTTTAATAACAGGCTGTTAATTCTGTTTTCAGCCAGCTTGACCTGCGCCGAGGCCATCTTTGAAGTGTTAGCGAAGGGGCCTACTAGCACGCGATGCACGGTGCCTGTGTCCAAGCTGAAAGTTTCGATTTCAGCAGACAGATTTAGCAGTAGCAACTGAACCTTGAGGCCCTCGGCATCCCGAGGATTTCTAAATGAACCTACCTGCAGCAGGTAGGCATAATCTTTCTCAGGCTTACTTTCACTGTTGGTAAATTGACCGCTATCAGGAACAATAATCTCTGAGTCTTTAAGCAGGGTATAAAAATCGAACTTAAGAGCTGACAGCTTAGACTCTTCTGTGGACTCGACGGGAGAGTTGGGATCTTCGAGTTTTGGCTCAAGCATGATAGGCACAAAATACATACAGAGCGCCCCGATAATCAACCCTGAGAAAAAGGCAGGTCTTGATGATTTTACTTCGGTAGCTTTTTGCTTGGGGTAGCGGGTTGCAGATTTTTTTGTGTAGTCTTGCGCCATAAAACATAGTCCTGAGTAGTTCGGGAATTGTAGGCCAATGAATCAGTCAGCTAAAGGTTTTATTGATTGGGAAGCGATTTTTATCGCTTAAAGCTACTGAGGATCCACATCAATTGACCAGCGTACCCGCCGAGAGTCCTTGTGATTCTCAAGCTGAATAGCCACAGCCGAGAGTAGGTTCTGCAATGCCCCGCGCTGATCAGCTTCCACCTGCAACAGATACCTGAAGCGGCCCGCACGTTTTTCCATGATGGCAGGCAATGGGCCCAGATAGCTTAGCTCGGGAGTGGCGGGCACTAGGCTCTCGGCTATCTTGCGCGCTAGGCGCAAAAAGGCCTCGGCCTCGTCGGCGCGATTGGACTCTGCACGGATAACCGCCAAATGCCTAAAGGGTGGTAACTGGGTTAACTGCCGCTGAGGTATTAACTGTTCGGCAAAATAACCATAGCCACGAGTGATGAGCATTTCGAGTAGGGGATGATCTGGTTGATGGGTCTGGACAAAAACGCGGCCCGGCGCATCACCCCGGCCACTGCGACCGGCGACCTGGGTCAATAACTGGCCCATACGTTCATGGCCACGGAAGTCTGGACTAAACAGCCCACTGTCTGCATCCAGCACGGCCACTAGGGTGACATTCTCAAAATGATGGCCCTTGGCCAGCATCTGGGTGCCAATCAAAATACAGGGCTGCCCGCTGTCTGCGGTATCAAACACCTCTTGCATGGCACCCTTTTTACGGGTGCTATCGCGATCGACTCGCAGTACTTTTGTGTCGGGAAAGCAGCGTTGCAAAAATGCCTCGCTACGCTCGGTACCTTCGCCGGCAGCCACTAGTTGGCGGCTTAGACAGCTGGGACATTGCTGGGGAATACGTTGCTGGTAGTCGCAATGGTGGCAGATTAGTCGACTGCGCGCACGGTGTACGGTAAGTCGTGAATCGCAGCTTTTACATTCAGCCGTCCAACCACATTGATGGCAGAGCATGGCGGGGGCATAACCGCGGCGGTTAAGAAAGACCAGCACCTGGTGATTATTTTTAAGGGTGTCACCAATGGCCGTCAATGTAGTGGCGGCAATACCGGAGTCGCTGCGCTCTGTCTTTAGGTCGATCACTTTCCAATCGGGCTGCACGGCATTGCCCGCTCTGGTGCTGAGAATCAGATGCTGATAGCGACCTCGATGGCAATTATTCAATGACTCCAAAGAGGGCGTTGCGGAGCCGAGAATAATCGGAATGTTTTCTTGCTGAGCTCGAATGACGGCGAGATCTCGGGCTGAATATCTGAAGCCTTCCTGCTGCTTATACGACTGATCATGTTCTTCATCAAGAATAATTAGCCCGGGTGCTTGCAGGGGTGTAAATATCGCCGAGCGGGTGCCCATGATGATTTTTGCGGTGCCGTCTCGCGACTGCATCCAAGCATTTAACCGCTGTTTATCGGTGAGCCCCGAGTGCAGGGTTACGATGGGAACATTAAAGCGATCACGAAAGCGTTTCTCGGTTTGTGGGGTAAGGCTAATCTCGGGGATTAACACCAGAGCCTGGCGTCCATAGCGCAATACTTTTTCGATAGATTGCAGGTAAACCTCAGTTTTGCCACTGCCAGTAATACCATCGAGCAGAGAACAGTTAAAGCTGTGCAGATCAATGGCATCCATCGCTACTTGCTGAGAGGAATACAGATTGAGTGGGTTTTGCTTAAGTAATTTTTCAAGGGCTATGGCCGGTGGCGCCTGGAATATCGGTTCGATCAATGACTTCTGTTCAAGCTGCTTGAGAATGGCGCGGGAAAAGGTTTCCACCATGCGCTCATCGCTGACTATGCCTTCAGCTTGCAATAGATCTACCAAGGCTCGCTGTTTACGCGCCTGTTTTAGAGAGTCCGGCCCGAGGCCTTTGCCGAACGTGCTCAGTTGCCAGCAGCGCTGGCCCTGTGCGGGAGGCAGCTCACCTTTGCGTAACAGAATCGGCAAGGTACTAAACAGCGCGTCGCCAATGGGATGTTGGTAATATCTGGAGGCCCAGATAAAGAGCTTAAACAGAGAGGGGGGCAGTAGGGGCTCTGAATCAATCAACTGGCTAATTGGCTTGAGTTTATCTAACGCAAATTCGCTGCTCGTTGAGCGCTCAATAATTAACCCAGTAACTTCCCGACGACCAAAGTTAACCGTCACTCGGCAGCCTGGTTGCAAGGAGGCCTGAGAGGAATTTTCAGTCATCACATCTGGAACCACGTAATCGAACAGCCGACGCAGCGGTGAAGGCACTGCAATTCGAAGAATTAAAGGCGCTAGATTAGACATATATGTTTGAAATTCCTGTTGTAACCTAGACGTTTTCTGCTAGAATCCGCGCTCTTAAGAAATGGCCTACCGTGCCTTGCGTGGACTGAGCTACTTATTATTTACATTTGATGAGTATTGTAACAGTTCAACATGGGGTGGCGGCTCGCGAATTGGAGTATATGATGAAAACTGAGATTCACCCGAAGTACCACGAACTAGTAGCTACTTGCAGCTGCGGCAACGTAATCACCGTCGGTTCAACACGCGCTCAAGGCATCTACTTAGATGTTTGCTCTGCATGTCACCCGTTCTATACAGGCAAGCAGAAAGTCGCTGATACTGGTGGTCGAATCGATCGCTTCAACAAGCGCTTTGGTGCTGCTAAAAAGTAAGCAGTTAGCCAGAAAGTATTTAAAAATGCGCCATGGATTCTGTCCTGGCGCATTTTTTTATGCCTGTCGTTTTTCAGGGATTTAGAGTAGTTCAAAAATCACGTCAATATGGTCATTAAACTGTATCTTGTCATGGAGGTACCTGCCTGGCGCGTCCTGTTCCATACTTGCACCGCGACTCATGGCTTTCATGCCAAAGCTCGGCTGAGGGTAACGTATCGCTGAGCCCTGATATTCAATCTGTAAAATAGGTCCTAAAGCCGCGCCGTAAGCCTTAGCCAGCGCAGCAGCTTTTTGCTGAGAGTCGGTGATAGCCTGCTGCTGAGCCTGCTGCTGATACTTTTGCTCATTGTCGACCTTGAGCTCTATATGGCCAATCTGATCAATCCCCGATTTAAGGGCGAGATCCATCAGCTGATTGAGTTGCTCTAGTTTGTTGAGAGTCAGGTTAATGGTGCGAGAGGCGCGATAGCCGGTAAATTGGCGCTTTTGGTTGTGATATTCATAGCTGGGACTTAGCTGCAATGCGGAGGCAACAACATCAGCTTCGTCAATATTGAGTATTTTTAGCGCCTCTAAAAAATTGTTTACCCGTCCATCGACATCAGATTTAGCCGCGCCGCCATCCCTATTAAGGGCTTCTAACTGCATGGTTAGCTGGGCCATATTCGGCTCTACCTGAATCAGCCCCGACCCTGAGGTGATTACTTTACGTGGAGCGAGTTGATCTGACTGAGCATTACAGCCCGTCGCACTCACTATAATAAACGCTGATGCTAGTACTACATTTAATAGTGCTTTTAATCGTATTCTTAATCGTACTTTAGAGAATATTCCAGTCGTTGATTGCATGGGTAGGCATCCTTAATAGGGTTTTAATAAAGTTTAGCACCGTCGTCAGCAATGGGTTAATGTTAAGAAAAGTAGGATGATCTTTTGTCCCGCAGATTATCAGCGGGTACAATACTCTCCACCTAATTATTTACGCTAGAGGCATAAGAACGTGCGAGCACTGTGGCTGTTTATAAAATTTCTGATGGTTGTTGCTATTGCATTACTTGGCGCTATGTTCGCCATGGAAAATAGCCAGCAACTGGCTGTTAACTTCATTCTGTTTAGTAGTCCCGAGATTAGTCTGGGTCTCTGGCTAATTCTATTTTTAGCGGCGGGCACCTTGCTAGGTATTTTGGCCGGCTCGTTAATTATTGCCTCCTATCGTCGTAAATTGGCTCGCGCCACAAAAAAGGATTAGCCGACTTATGCCTTCAAACTCTCCCGTCATTGTTGCCCTGGATTTCGATAATCAACAGGCCGCCTTGTCATTGGCGGATCAGCTTGATCCATCTCAGTGCAGACTTAAGGTTGGTAAAGAACTCTTTACAGCGGCTGGTCCAGAGTTGGTGAAAGCTCTCGTCGCTCGGGATTTTGATGTATTCCTCGACTTAAAATTTCATGATATTCCCAATACCGTGGCCAAGGCCGTAAAGGCGTCGGCGGATCTGGGTGTCTGGATGGCCAATGTGCATGCCTCTGGAGGCAGTCGCATGATGAGAGCGGCCAAACAGGCTCTAGACGAGCACGGCAGCGATATGCAGTTGATCGCGGTTACCGTGTTAACCAGTATGGATGATGCCGATTTGTTAGAGACTGGTGTACAGCGCAGCCCTGGCGACCAGGTTATGCATCTGGCTCAGCTGACACAAAAATCTGGTTTGCAGGGCGTGGTTTGTTCTGCCCAAGAGGTAAGTGCGTTAAAGTCTGCCCTAGGCCCAGACTTTAAATTGATTACCCCAGGAATACGTCTGCCAGACAGCGCAGCTGATGACCAACGTCGTATTGTCAGCCCCACAGATGCCGTTGCGATGGGTAGTGACTATCTGGTGATTGGCCGTCCTATTACTCAGTCAGCGCAGCCGCTAGAAACTCTGCGCCAGATCAACCAATCCCTGACATAAACTCGGTCAATCGTCGGTTAATCTTTCTGGAAGACACGCACATAGTCGACCAGCATGCGCTGAGGAAATACTGTTGTTGCGTTGGGTGATCCCGGCCAATTGCCGCCCACGGCGACATTAAATATAAAGAAAAACTCTTCTCTAAATGCGGCCATACTTGCAGGTGTAATATCCATAAAATGGACTTGGATATCATCGATATACCAGGTTATTGAATTGCTATCCCATATAATCGTGAACACATGAAAAACACTGGCAAGGGTTTCTCCGTCGGCCAATGTTAGCTCGCCGCCATAGTAGGTATGGGAGCCATTATCCGACCAATGGACAGTGCCATGGGTAGTGTTCTCTCGGCCACTGCCGCCAATCATCTCCATAATGTCGATTTCACCACTGTTGGGCCAGCCCACCGTAGAGAAGCTCTGCCCCAACATCCATAATGCCGGCCATAGCCCCTGACCTTCAGGGGTTACTGCGCGAATATCAATGCGGCCATAACGAAAGCTCTGCTTGTCTTGGGTCTTTATCCGGGAGGAGGTATAGGCTGCACCGCCAAATGATTCTTCTTTGGCTTCAATAATGAGTAGGCCTTCGCGAACACAGGTATTCTCAGGCCGATAATACTGCAGTTCGTTATTACCCCAACCACTGTTGCCGGTCTCAAATGTCCAGCTGTCTTGATCAAGGCTGGTGGCAGAGAACTCGTCGGACCAGACTAATGAATAACCACTGTAAGTTTGTGCGCTGGTGTAGCCATAGTAGGAGGGGATTGTCAGGCTAGCATCAGAACTGTCATCAGTAGATGCAATGCAAACAGCCGGCGCTGTCACGGTAACTGTTCGTGTCGCAGTTGCCGGATTGCCCGCGGCATCCCTTGCCGTATAAGTGAGGGTATAGGTTCCTGGCTCAGTGCCGACGGCTCCTGAAGTGGTTACGGCTATAGCGCCATCAGTATTATCAACCGCAGTAACCAGGGTGTCGGTATAGGCAGTCCCCTGTTCATGGTTGACCGCAGTAGCGCCATTAAGGTTAATCACTGGATTGGTGGTGTCTGCTGCGGTGTTGTTACCTGTGCCACCTCCGCCGCCACAGGCTGTTATAGCCAGTGCTGTCATCGCAGCAATCAGACTTTGATGGGCAAATCGAGGCAGAAAATTTAGCGCCATGATGTTCTCATTAATTATTATAGTTTTACCGGGTGTATCCGCAGGTTCGAACCTAACTGCTCCGATTTTCGAGCTTAGCCGGGGCATTCGCCATCGAAATACGCCAAATGGGAGCGCTACTGCGATAAAGGGGTGCGATAAAGGGGTGTGATAAAGGCACGCGATAAAATGATCTAAGTAGCCCTGCTTGTAATATGGCCACAGCCATCTATTATCTAAACGTCTTATAAAGGAAGTTAATCATGGAGCTAGAGAGATTAAAGTTAAAAGCGGCCGAAGCAGATTTTTTGCGCCGATTTCCTGGGGGGTTTGCTGATCCAGAAATGCAGGCCATAGGTAAAAAACATGCCATGGGCAAGATGGTCACCATGGCTGAAGAGCTATTTAGCAAGAAAGCCTTAAAAGATATTGATGCCAGCGCCGAGAATATGATCAAAATGGTCTCTCGTTCGTCCATGGTGTCTATGTTCGAAAAGCCAAAATTTCGTGACTTTGTCCGTTGTCTGAGTGCGGGTGACCGAACCTATTTAGTGAAAGCCCTGGCAGAATTATTGCACGGCCAGCAGCAGTCTGGGTTTGAAGCCTTAGTGGATATATTGCAGACCGAAAAGCTCGCTAAATGGAGCCTGATTAGTATTATTCCTGCCTACTATGCGCCCACGGAAGAAGTATTTGTTAAACCGACCACGGCCAAAAATGTGATCAATTTTTTTGCTGTGCCAGACCTGGTGTATAAGCCATTGCCGAGCTGGGAATTCTATACGGGTTATCGGGATCTGATCAATAATTCTAAGGGCAGTGTGGATCCATCCTTGTCACCCTCTAATGCGGCTTTCTCAGGATTTTTGATGATGGCTATGACGCCACAATAGTTAGGGCGTCGTTGCCTGAGTGAAACCCATTAATGCTTACATCGCAGCGTTAAACATACACCTAAGGCGTTAGTTAATGACTTTTTAGATGAATTTGGCCACACTATATGGATACAAAAATTAGAGTTACCCATGACCAAAATTGATGCCATTCCCAAGATTATTCACCAAATTTGGCTGGGACCTCTAGAGCCTCCGATAGAGGTGATGGAAACCTGGCAGAGGCTGCATCCAGAATGGAAGTACATTCTATGGACAGAAGAAAACCTGCCGGCACTCAAAAATCAAGACGCATTTGATAAATCAAAGCCTTACACGCAGAAGGCAGATATATTGCGTTATGAGATTCTTTACCATCATGGCGGAATATTTGTTGATGCCGACGAAGTCTGTCTCAAGGAGATCACACCCCTCTACGAAGAAATCAGGTTAAATAATTGTGACTGCTTCGCGGTTCGAGAGTTCGAAGGCTCAGAGCTTATAGCGAATGGAATAATGGGCTGCACGGCCGGCAATGCATTTATGGGCGAAATGGTTGACGGCATAAATGTCGACCGGCCTGGAGATCCTTGGGAGCTAGTAGGCCCTAAGTATCTAACCGATATGATAGCTAGGTATACACCCGCCATTCATATATTCAAACCCAAGGTTTTTCTGCCTATCCATCATAGCGAAAAGCACCGCCGTCAAATTGATATGGCTACCTTAAGGTTAGATCCTGAAATATATGGCGTACAGCTCTGGGGCACGACAACCTCGGCCTATAAACCGACGCTATTGAAATCGCCTTGGCTATTTATGAGGTATTGGATGAACAGGCTCAAAAAGAAGCAGTTCTCTATTAAATAACTGAATGCAATGCGGGGCTTATAGCCCTAACTATATTCTATGGTGTCATGGCAGCCGAGGGTTTTGATAGCCTGTGGCAGAGATCGTGGCCAGATTGATGACAACAGCCTATGGGCTGTGGTCACTTGCTGCGCTCCGCGTCCAGATTGCGTGCGCAATCGGTGATAGTAACAATCTTGGGGATTGTTACTGCTTGCTGTGCAAGCGCCTTCGCGTTGCTCCGCGTCCAAATTGCGTACGCAATTAGTCGAACCGGGGTGCCGGTCTCGCGGACAACTAGCACTAAACAAAAAACCCCGCCTCTTTGCAAAGGCAGGGTTTTGTGTTTGGTACCAGTGGCCGGCCCCATACTTATAAGTTAAGTCATTGTTTTTATTG
>Ga0307998_1000393_pt1 | contig 25017 bp, 19 predicted proteins | sample Davwhametageno37_FD_203147 | JGI IMG/M metagenome (GOLD analysis project Ga0307998, IMG submission 203147) | Marine microbial communities from Davis Island wharf, Antarctic Ocean - #37 | ecosystem: Environmental > Aquatic > Marine > Unclassified | place: Antarctic Ocean: Davis Island wharf... | reverse complement strand
TCCAATGGCCAATACAAGACCAGTTGTCCAATCTACAGTACCGTTATATGCAAAAAGGGCTAAAGCTCCACAGGTGTAAATAAAAACCAAAGAAACCTTGGTTGCATTGGTTTTAATAAGCGACAAACGATTGACATTATTCAAAAAAAGAATGATGACAAAACCAATACCAGCATTGATAAACCCACCATAGATTCCAATAAAAAAGAATCCGACAATAGCATAAAACAAATACCTACCTGTTAAACGTTCGGGAAGTTTCAAGGAACTAACCTTAGGCTTGAATACAATGATTGCAACCACAATGATCATAATGACTGCTATTACTTTATTGAAGGTTTCCCCTTTGATATCAACTGCAATTTGAGCCCCGATTAGAGAACCCATTAAGGCAGAAATACCTAAGTATATATTAAATGGAAAATTGGAAACACCTTTCGAACGATATCCCGCTGTTCCAATCAAAGCTTGGAATGCAATTCCAATTCGATTCGTTGCATTGGCAACATTAGGCGGAAGTCCCATGAAAATAAGAACAGGAAGTGTCAATAAAGAGCCCCCACCAGCCAAAGTATTGATCACACCAGCCATCATTCCAACAAGAATTAGAAGCCCATATTGAAGTAAATCATTCATAGTCAAGTTTTAAATGAAGATATTCATTTTAGTATAAAAAAAAGATCAATTTATCGAATTAAAAAATTTTATTAGTTAGAAAAGGAATGTATATTTGCAACCGCATAGGAGAAATGGCAGAGTGGTCGAATGCGGCAGTCTTGAAAACTGTTGAGGGTCACACCTCCGGGGGTTCGAATCCCTCTTTCTCCGCAATTCAAAGCTCATAAACCAATGTTTGTGGGCTTTTTTATGTTTTTGACTATCTTTGCTTTCCCAATACTTTCCCGATTATAGGAATGAATTCTCTACAACTGCCTTTATATATTATTCTTATGGCTGTTTTTTTAGTTCCCCTATGAAAATAACCCTAAACTACTTTGACTATTGTAATAACTTCTTGATGATTTAAAGTTGTTGTTTATATGAATCTGGCTTTGACCTACTTTCACTCTGATTAAATATCTAAGAAGATGAAAAATCTTTGTTTAATTGGTGTAGGTTTTTTTATTTCCTGAACTTACTGAAGATGATATGCCTGTTATTGAACTGTAATTGTTCCATACATACCATTGTGTGCTGAACATTGGTAGTAATAAGTTCCTGCTGTTGTTGGTGTCCAATTTACTAGTCCGCTTGTAGCTCCATTTGGGTAACTGCTGTTTATGTCAGTTGCTTGATTACCTGTTCCTGTTCCTTGAACTGTTTTAATATAAAATGGATGACTAGCTGCATCTATAATAAAGTTAACCTCATCACCAACATTGATAGTAATAGATGGGTCGTCTCCTGTAACGTTTCCATTTCTATCTGAACCTGAAAGGGTGTAATCAGAATTAGAAGATGCTGTAACGTCTATATTGTAATCTGGATAAGTTCCCCATATAGGTATATCATCTTCATTAAATCTAATTTCAGAAAAACTCACTTTTTGGTCATTTTTGATCCATTTTGAGCGTTTTTTGATCATGTTTTCGTTGCTTAAAAAGTCTTTTAATCCAATCAATTGATTCATTTCTTATAGCACCTTTGAGAAAAATTTGTAGATTTCCAATAAAAAAATATGACTACAAATAGAGAAATTAAGTTCAAGGTCAAGGTCAATGTGTAACATAAACTAAAATTCCATAAAGTTGGATCGAGGAAATCACTTAGTATTCCAAAACAACTCAGATTTGTTTTATTATATTGCTATGTAATTGAACCAAAAGTCGATTACTAAAAAATGCATATTAAAATGAAAAAAACTATTCTTAGCTGTATTTCTTTACTACTCATATATTCTTGTAGCACAAATGAAGTAAAACCACGAATTGCCATCGCGGGACTTGCAATTGAATCGAGTACCTTTTCCCCTGCTTTTACAAATGAAGAAGATTTTAAAGCACGCATTGGGGATGATGTTTTTTCATTTTATCCCTTCCTACAAAAAGATTCTATCAATAGAAATCGTGCTCAATGGATTCCTACCCTTAGAGCTCATGCCCTACCTGGGGGAATAGTAACCAAAGAAGCTTATGAATCTTTAGTGCAAAAAACACTAAGCAAGTTAGAAGAGAATTTACCTTATGATGGACTTTTTTTTGATATTCATGGCGCCATGAGTGTGGTCGGTCTTGATGATCCAGAAGGGGACTTTATAAAAAGAATTCGAGACGTTATTGGTTACGAAACCCTGATTTCAACCTCAATGGACCTGCATGGAAATGTGTCGTATGCTTTAGCGAAAGAAACCGATCTAATAACCTGCTACAGAATGGCCCCTCATGAGGATGCCATAGCATCCAAAAAAAGAGCAGTCGATAACTTACTTGAGAGACTAGAAAGTGGCAAAGGAAAACCCCTTTACAAAGCAAGAATAGAGGTTCCAATACTATTACCCGGCGAAAAAACCAGCACTAGAATAGAACCAGGAAAAAGTCTTTACGCTAAAGTAGAACCCACTTCAAAAGTTGAGGGTGTTGTTGACGCAGCCATATGGGTAGGTTATGCATGGGCAGATGAACCTAGGAATCACGGTGTAGTTGTTGTAACGGGTGATGATAAAGAGGCTGTTAATAAATCTGCAGAATACCTAGCCAATAGCTTCTGGGAAGCAAGAGATCTGTTTGAATTTGTTGCGCCTGTTGGAAGTTTAGATGAAAGCTTAGAACTGGCTATAAACAGCGGCACAAAACCCTATATAATCAGTGATATGGGAGATAATCCTACAGCAGGCGGAGCTGGAGATGTAACATGGACACTAAATGAGTTGTTACAAAGAGATGAATTTAAAAATCCTGACGGTCCCTCTGTAATTTACGCTTCAATACCCGGGCCAAATTTAATTGAAAATGCAGCAAATTTAAAGTTAGGTTCCTCTGTTGAAGGATTTGTTGGAGCTGCCGTAGATGATCGCTATGCTGGCCCTATAAAATTAAAAGGAATTATTCAATCCATCAAAACCGGGGATCAATATGCAGAGACTGAGATCGTTGTTAAAACGGGAAGTATTTCAGTAATTGTAACCAAAAAAAGAAAGCCTTATCATCATGAAAAAGACTTTACTGAGTTGGATTTAAACCCACATGAAACTGACATTGTAATTGTAAAAATCGGATACTTAGTGCCTGAACTATACGATATTAATAAGGGTTGGATTATGGCATTAACACCGGGTGGGGTTGATCAAGACTTAAATAGGCTGGGATATAAAAGAATCAAGAGACCGATGTTCCCCTTAGATGAATTCAATGAAAAGCCTGATTTAAGCGCGCAACTTGTTCCTGTATCCAAATGATTTTAAACCTTGCTAACAAATCGAGCAACCGTTTAATTAATCAAAACTCCCCTTCTCGATTACTTTATTTCAAAGAAAATTAATTCTATAAAAAATAAAAAACGCCTCTTAATCAGAGGCGTTTTTCATACGTAGTAGCGGTATCGTTATAAAAACAAAACCTTTATTTTGAACTAGAAAGTTTAATTTACGCTTCCTTGAAATTCAATTAGTTCGAGTAAAACTCTGTATCTAAATCCATTGGGATCATACTCCGACATCTTAGATTTTGATACAATCGTCTGATCGTAATCCATAGGAGATAAAGCATTCATCGCACTTGCAAGTGTAGTATAATGATCATAGGTCAAAACACTAGATTCGTTCATTCCCTGAGGATATACTCTTGCAAAAATTCCCCAGCCAGCAAAACCATTTTTACCCAGATTCTTTTTAAAATGGGGCTTCCATAATTTTATGTTCTCCTCGACAAATCCATTTAAATCTTTAGGTTTTGAATAGTTCCAAACTGCATACTTAAACTCTTGTAAAGGTAATTCGTCTATAAGCTTATAACGTTGAACCATCAATGTTTTAGAAATTTCATCTGTTCCAACAGTGCTAGGATCAAAACCCAGTACTTTTCCGGCATTTGCCCATATAGATTTTGAATTTGAAAGTTGTTCAAAATCCTTGAAGACTAAAACAAATGCATGTGTGGGCATTGTTGGGTCATCAACAATACCAGCATCTGCAACTCTAAAAAAGGCCGTTGCAAGTAGATTACCATCGTTAATTGCTGCTTGCTTTACCTTAGACCAATATTCATTTTCTTTATATTCAAATTCTGCAATTTTGTCAGAATCTACATGTCTGTAGTGAACTTCGATAACGTTTTGCCCCATGACAATAGTGGACATAAATAATAGTGCATACTTAAATAATTGTTTCATAGTTTTTTAAATTAATTATAATATTTAAATATATAATTTTTACTTGCTAAAAACAAGTAAGGTTGTTAGCAATTGAATTTGCATGAAGTAAAATCATATTACAGTGAGTCAACTGCGTGTTTATAAACAAAAAAAGAGCCATTCGATTGAGAGGCTCTTTGATAAAATAAAATCTACTAAATAATAGCTAAAAAGAGCGATTTTCACCTTTTAGAAACTCGTTAGCTTCTTCTTCTATAAATTCAGATGTTTCTTTATTGTAATTGAGGGTCTTGTTTGGGAAACGTCCTGCAATTACTCCCAAAAGAATGGTTTCTGTTAATCTAGATGCATATTCAAAGGGCGCAGAGCAAGAAGACTTACCAAGACATGAATCTACAAATTCGTGATAATGCTTGGGCGATTCACTAGCATAATCTCGAATTGGTTCTCCAAGAGTGTTTTCAGGATCATAGGAAGCAATATCATAGGTTTTATATGATTCTTCTTCTATAAGCTTAGGAAGTTCCATAAAGTGGGGTAAAAGCAAACGCTTACCGTTTTCTCCTATAAACATTGCACCTTGGCCAGGAACTTTTTCTCCATCAGGAAGTACTAGTTCATCCGTAACAACAGGTCCGTCTACACCATCATACCATAACCATTCAAAACTATCCGTTGTATGGGCAGTTCCATCAAAAGTATAACGAACGATGTTGCGTTCAGGATATCCAAAACCATTAAAAGGACGGCACTCGTTTGTGATTGTATTTGGAACATCTAGTTCAAGAGCATTGTAGGGAGTATCAAAAATGTGGACTCCCATATCGCCAAGGGTAGCACAACCATAATCCATTAATTTTCTCCAATTACCCGGATGGTAGTATTCGTCTTTGTAAGGGCGTTCTTTAGAAGTACCCAACCAAAGATTCCAATCAAGATTTTTAGGAACTGGATCACTACCTTCTGGAGCAGGACCATCATATCCCCAATTTTTATTTGACCAAGCGATTACTTTGCTGACTTTTCCGATGATCCCTCCTTGAATTAGATAAGTTGCTAGTTTATAGTCGTAAAATGAGTGTACTTGAATCCCCATCTGGGTTACAAGATTTTTTTCATTGGCAACTCTACGCATTTCTCTCGATTCAGAAACGAAATGTGTCAATGGCTTTTGACAATAAACAGATTTGTTTTTCTCCATGGCAAGTAAGGAAGCAGGAGCGTGTGTATGATCTGGTGTGGATACTATCACTGCATCAATTTGATCTGAAATCTGATCAAACATTGCACGATAATCTTTAAAGGTTTGCGCTTTTGGGAACATCTCGTTGGCAGCCTTTAGCGCATTGCTATCAACATCACAGAGTGCTGTAACAACTACATTTGCATGAGATGCAATTGCTTTTAAATCTTCGAGTCCCATATTGGAGACACCAATATGTGCCGTACGTAGTATTGATTCTGGGTTTTCACATGACCAAGTAGATAGCGGGAGTACTGTGGCTCCAAGGGCAAGTGATGCTGTTTTAATAAAATCTCTTTTCTTCATTTTACAACTGTTTTATTTTAATGTTTTTAAACCATAGGGATGCGGAGTGATCCTGAAAACCTATGAATCCTTTTTTATGAATACCATAATCCGAAGCAAGCTGCCATTTTCCGTTATTCTTTTTTGCATTCCACTCTTCAGACCACGGAACAAAACTTAAAAGTAATTGACCATTGAGCCAGTGTTCAACCCGATTAGGAGTAAAAACAATTCTACTATTATTCCATTCTCCAGCGGGATTGAGGTTTTTTTTGGTTGGATCTGCAACATACATTGCATAATCAGCTCCTGTAGCTTGCAAAGGATGTAAATCCTGTGGATTTTCTGTTATGCCTATACTTTTATTGTATTCAGTAATATCATGAAAATCTGTATAATGATCATCATCAATCAACTGGTATTCCGGTGCTACTTCTGGAATACCATCATAACCTTCAGCAATGTGATAAAAAATACCACTATTTCCACCAGGAGGGATTTTCCATTCTACATAGAGTTCAAAATTTTCAAATTCTTGAGCTCCATAAATAATATCCCTACTTTTCTTATAATCGTATTCTTCTTCAGAAACCATCACACTCGTAAAGGTCATTACACTATCAACAATAGCCCATCCCTGAGGTAGACTTTCTACGTTGTAAGCCCTCCATCCATCGAGGGTACTTCCATCAAAAAGCGATATCCATTCTGAAGCAATATTTTGCTTTTTGATTTTGTTTTCTTTGCACCCTGTAACCATAAAAAAAACTGTGCATACAAGTAAAAACTGCTTCATTTTATAATTCTTTTAATTTTATATTTCTCCATTTTACTTTAATTCCGCCTCCAGAATGAATTTGAAGAGCAATACCTCCTTTTCCATTTCCAATCTTCTCGTCGAGAATCTCAACCATTTCAAGGCCGTTTAAATAGGTAGTTACCTTATTGCCGTTGGCAATTATTTTCATTCTATTCCATGACCCCATTTTCAAATACTGATCTTTCGCAGGATCTGGTTTTATCAACCAACCTCTTCCATATGACTCATAAATTCCTCCAGTATGAAGGTTTGGAGGAGCAACTTCAACTTGCCATCCGTTAACTATAGTTCCCGATACTGTGGAACGAAAAAATACCCCACTATTACCGTCTGCTTCTTGTTTAAATTCTAGTTCTAATTCAAAATTATCATAGTGTTCTTTCGTCGATAGATAGCCGTATTCTGCATCAGGACCGCTTTCACAAATTAACTCCCCCTTTTCTACATACCACTTTTCGGTACCGTTGATTTCCCAACCATCAAGGTTTTGTCCATTAAATAAATCAATCTGTGCCTGAACGGGTACTGATAAATTTAGAATTACAATAAGAGCGAAAATTTTTTTCATTGATATTTTTATATTATTCAAAAACATTGGCAATACACGGCCCAAAAAAACAAAAGGACTAGCAACAGAATTAACAATTTGTATTAAGTCTATGGTAAATATAACAAACATCACAATAATCCCATTACACGTTTACGAATTTCTTACTTAACAATACATTTTAAATCAAAAAACGAATTAACGACTCCACATGTTTCGTTTTGCATTCAGATCAATTAAGCACCCAATAAAGGTTAACATCTGTTTATAATATGGGTTCAAGAGGCAAAAAATAAAAATTATTCGATTTTAAGGCTCAATACAATAATCCGCTGTAAATTTAAATTCTTGAAAGATTCCTATAAAACCATAGAAAACGCATCAGAAGAAACACTGTTTAAAGATAGAAACAGTAAGTTTTTTGGTTATGCTTTTCCTGTTTTAAATGAAGATGATGTTAAAAATGCTTTAGAGTACTTGAAGAAAAAACATCATACTGCACGTCACTTTTGTTATGCCTGGCAATTGGGAACCGAAACCCTTCGTTTGAGAGCTAATGACGATGGAGAGCCTAATAATTCTGCAGGCATGCCAATTTATGGGCAAATTCAAGCATTTGACGTCACGAATATATTAGTAGTATCCGTTCGATACTTTGGCGGGACTAAACTAGGTGTTGGAGGATTGATACAAGCTTATAAAAATTCAGCTCAAATAACTTTAGAAGCATCACAAATCGTACAAAAAACAATTGACATTGTATATCAGCTAAACTTTGATTACGATTTAATGAATAAAGTGATGCGCATCCTAAAGGAAAAAAATATAACAATCGTGCATCAGAAACTAGAAGTAGAATGCGAGTATCACATAGCCGTTAGAAAAAAAGAAGCAACACTAGTTTTTGAGGTTTTTAATAATTTGTATAAGTTGAAAATTAAAGAAATAGGCTAGTGTCTGTAATTTTGTTATTCCACGGATATGCTTTTTTTGGGTCTGTTGTTAAATAACCTGATAGTCTCCTTCAATTTCTTTTTTCGATCTTTATTTAAATACAACCCAATACCAGTTCCAAGAACACCGATACCTGCTGCGGTCCAATTGGGAGTTCCCCCACCCGTCCAACGACCCAATTCATAGCCTATAACAGAGGCACTGGGAACAGCTACTAAAAGGGCAAGATGGCTTTTTCGCTGTGTTTTACGGTAGGAAATCCAAGATGCCTTGTGGGTCTTGAGAAGCTTCCGTAATTCCGTATTCGATAGCGGTTATTCATCAAACATAAAAGTTTCTTGATTCCCCTGTTCCCTATATTCAAGTGATTGCGCATGTATTAGAAAACAAAAAAGGAGGCTAAAGTACAGGATCAGATATTTCATACAATTGATTTAGAGCAATTTAAAGTTAAAAAAACTCTTTTTAAATACAAAAAATTGAGTTTTTTTTAAACATATAGCGTGTGTATATGCTTAAAAGAAACTCCAATAAGTTTTTTAAAAGCGTCTAATTTAAATCTCCAAAAAATTGATCCTTTTATGAATTATACCCTATATTATACGGTATTCAAGAATTCGTTTCACTTGAATCATTAATTTTTATCCTTTTACGCTATGCATACAGAAGAAATTATAAATAAAGTCGAGTCTCCAAAGAAGCAATTCCATATTGTGTTGTTGGTCATGCTGATCTTCTTTGTCATTTCCTTGATCACCAACATCCTCAATTCAATCCTAGTAGACGTTAAAGAAAGTTTTGATTTGAGTCTAGCGATGACTGGTCTCTTACCTTTTTCATTTTTCATAGCTTATGGTGTCATGTCAATCCCTGCTGGTTTTTTATCGGAACGGTTTGGGAATAAAGCTTTACTGAGTTTTTCTTTTTTACTCATGACACTTGCCTCCCTAGGTTTTGTCTTAATACCCACCCATATAGTCTTTAGTTTCACCCTCTTTATGTTGGGTAGTTGTATGGCTATTTTGCAGGTCATCATAAACCCCATGCTTCGTGCAGCGGGTGGAGAAGAGCATTTTGCATTCAACTCGGTTGCAGCGCAGCTTGTTTTTGGGGGAGCTTCTTTTGCTAGCCCCTATTTATACCAGTATTTGGTCGAAGATCATGCTGCTGAAAATTGGGCCACTACCCTACGCAGTTTTGTGCCTGCTCATATTCCATGGGCTACGTTGTACATTATTTTTGCGGCAGTTTCCTTCATCTTGGTTCTTGTGGTAGCACTCACAAAATATCCTGCTTATGAAAAAGAAGCGGATGAAAAAGCGGGGGATTCAAGTTCGTATTGGGAATTATTGAAAAACAAATACACTCTTTTATACTTCCTCGGTATCTTTTGTTATGTTGGTGTTGAACAAGGAATCGGAAATTGGATCTCTCAGTTCTTACAAGAATACCACATGTTAGACGCTCAAACGGTTGGTGCCAATACGGTTGCCTATTTCTGGGCAATGCTCACCTTTGGTTGCCTTTTGGGTCTTGCTTTATTGAAAGTAATGGACAGCCGAAAATTGCTCATTGGAGCTACGCTAACTACAATGGTTTGTTTGTTTTTTGCACTCTTAGGTACTGCTTCCACAGCCTTAATCGCGTTCCCCATGATTGGATTTAGTATTTCTGTAATGTGGTCTATTATTTTTTCCTTGGGTCTAAACTCAATCAAAACACATCACGGATCCTTATCAGGGATTTTATGTACCGGAATTGCGGGGGGAGCCATTCTCCCTTTTATTATTGGAATAATCGGAGAAATTACTTCTCTAAAAACAGCTTTATTTTTCCTACTCATTCCGCTAGCTTTTATCTTGTCTATCGGGTTTAGGGCAAAACCCTTAGTTACCAACAAAATAATAGGGTCAAATAATGAACGTAAATGATAGAATACATAGGCATTGATCTCGGAGGAACAAATTTTAAAGCAGGCCGTGTTTCCCAAGGTGTGATTCATACGGAAGCATCAAATCCGGTGTATCGAAACTGTACAGAGTCAGAGCTTTTTACAAGCCTTTTTACTACAGTAGATGCCGTAATAACTAAGAACACAACCGCAATTGGAGTTGGGGTTCCTGGAATTGTAGATCCCGTTGCTGGTGTTATTTATGATCTTATGAACCTTCCGGTTTGGAAAGAAGTCGCACTTAAAGAAATTCTAGAGGATCGCTATGCTGTACCTGTTTTTTTAAACAATGATGCCAATTGTTTTGCTAAGGGAGAGCACATCTATGGTGCGGGAAAAACATTTACTAGTTTTGTTGGACTCTCCATCGGCACAGGCTTGGGGATGGGCGTAATACTTCATAACAAACTGCATAACGGCTTACTTTGTGGAGCTGGTGAAATAGGAATGGTTACCTACAAAGACAGCATCATAGAACACTATGCAAGTAGTCTGTTCTTTGAAAAGAAATTCAATACTAGTGCAAAAGAAATGAGCATCTTGGCTACTCAAGGAGATGCTACCGCCCAACAAGCATATCATGAATTTGGTGTTCACTTAGGAAACGCCATTAACAACATCAACTATATGATTGCACCAGAAGCAATTGTACTCGGTGGATCGATCAGTAAGGCTGCCCCTCTATTCCAAAACTCTATGAATGAAACACTAAAAACATTTGCTTTCCCGAAACAAACGGAGCATTTAGAAATTGCAATTTCACAGGTAAAAGGAATTGCAATTTTAGGAGCTGCTGCTCTTTGTGTAGAATAGAAGTTGCCTTCATACAAACTAGAGGCTCTCAGAATCGATATAGCACTCCGCGTTTGGATGATTCCACAAAAACGAGGCGGGTAGCTGAGAAGTGATTTGTTGAGTCAACAACTGCGCTATAGTAGCCTCCTTTCCTGCTCCAGTTACCAATAAGATTATTTTCTTAGACCGCAGAATATCAGCCATTCCAAGAGTTAGACCGTATTGAGGCTTGCTTGTCATTGTTTTGGTCATGCTGTGCTGCATAGAAGTTTTGGTTAACGGGCTGATGTGGCATGTATTTGATAAAGTAGCAGCTGGTTCATTAAAACCCAGATGACCGTTTCTTCCCAATCCTAAAACACAAACATCCAGCGCTTCGTGTTTGTCAAGTTTCTTCTGGACTCGCTTACATTCTTCTTCAGGCACAACAGCATCACTTATAAAAGACAGGTATCGGTCTTCAGTAATATTTAAAGGAAGTATAATTTTATTTTGAATATAATATTCACAAGAATTTGGATCATCTGCAGATATCCCTAACCATTCATCTAATTTCACAACCTGCATTGCACTATAAAGCTCGGACTGCTCATGGTAGCTTGCAACCATCTTTTCATAAAGTCTAGTTGGTGAATGACCTGTGGCTAAACAAATCGATGTTTTGGAACTGATTTTTAAATCTGCATAAATCGAGTCAAAAGCAGCTTGACTCATTTCTTCATAATCAGGGCAATATTGAATTTTCATTAAACAGATTTTGGGTTTTCCAAAATCAACAAAGCTTCTAATGCCTTGCGTATAGGCTCAGGTATAGAAACAGATTTTTGTTCCTTTTTATTAACAAAAACGTGAACAAAGCTTCCGTAAGCAGATGCTTGGGTTTCTCCTTCCTTAAATACAGCCAAACCATAGGTCACTGAACTATTTCCAATTTTATTTACTCGAAATCCAATCGCTATTACATCGGGAAAAGCAATTGGAGTAAGGTAATTACACTGTGAATTGACTACAAACCCAACAATGGGTGCATTGTGGATATCAAGTCCAGCATCGTTAATTAAATAGTGGTTTACTGCCGTATCGAAATAAGAATAATAGGTAACATTATTGATATGCCCATACACATCATTATCCATCCATCGGGTGGATATATTGTAAAAGCGTTTGTAATCGGTTTTGTTAATCGGTTTCGTGTCCGTCATGAGCAACTGCTGAAATTGATTTCCTAAAGTTAACTTCTTTTTAAGAATTGCAAAACGGGTTCAAAAGAAACAACTGTTTTTGCGCGAATACGAAGTGATCAAATAACTCATAAAAGTTAATCTAATTAGGTGAATTTTATTTCATTTATTAAACCCATTTCAAGCTTAAAGTAAATATGTAATTTAAATAAACATTTAGTTTAAGGTGAATTAATTAAATTTTAATTAAATTATGGCTTTAAAAAAATTATGGCTGATAAATATATTGATATCGACACGCTAAAGTATTTACTTTATGACGTGCACCAACTAGAAGAGTTATTTAAAATTGAACGTTTTGAAGATCATGATAAAGAATCGATCGATCTCTTTTTAGAATCGAATAAAGACTTTGCAGATAAAGAGTTGTTTCCATACATCAAAGAGATGGACGAAAACCCAGCTCATTATAAAGATGGAAAAGTTTATGTTCATGATCAAGTAAAAACCATGATGCATAAGGGAGGAGAACTCGGGATTATCTCCGCATCTTTTGATTATGACGATGGTGGAATGCAAATTCCATTATTGGCACACACTGCTGCATACTTTATTTTAGATGCTGCTAATAATCATTTGCCTGGTTATGCTGGTTTGACGCAAGGTGCTGCGGAATTGATCATCCACTTTGCAAATAAAGAATTGAATGAAGCCTATGTTCCAAATATGCTATCAGGACAATGGGGCGGAACCATGTGCTTGTCAGAACCACAAGCCGGAAGTTCGTTATCGGATATTGTGACTAAGGCAAAGCCAACTTCTGAAGGCTACTATAATATAAGTGGACAAAAGATTTTCATCTCTGGAGGTGACAATCAATTTACTGATAATATTGTTCATTTGGTACTTGCCCGTGTTGAAGGTGCGCCAAAAGGAACAAAAGGGATTTCTCTATTTGTTGTTCCAAAAAACAGACCCGATTCATCTGGAGCTTTGACCCCTAATGATGTTACAACTGTTGCTGATTTTCAGAAACTAGGACAACGTGGATACTGTACAACCCACCTTGGATTTGGAGATGATGAAGATTGTAGAGGATGGCTTGTAGGTAACGAGAATCAAGGCTTAAATTATATGTTTTTAATGATGAATGCTGCAAGAATTGCAGTTGGACGAGGTGCTTCTGCAATTGCATCAGCAGCCTATTATGCATCATTACAATATGCCAACGAACGACCACAGGGAAGAAAATTATCTAGTGACGGAAAGAAAAATCCAGATGAAAATCAAAGCTTAATTATCGAACATCCCGATGTTAGACGTATGCTTTTATTACAAAAAGCAGTAGTTGAGGGCTCCATGAGCCTTGTACTTCGTGCAGCTAAATATTACGACCTAGAAGTTACTGCGGCATCCCCAGAAGAAAAAAGTAAATACAACACCCTGCTCGAAATGATAATTCCAGTAGTGAAGACTTATCCTTCAGAAGCAGGAAGTTATGCCGTTAACAATGGCTTACAAGTATTAGGTGGTTACGGTTTTTGTGCAGACTTCATTTTACAGCAATACTATAGAGACATCCGAATTTCTGCTATATACGAAGGAACTACCGGAATTCAATCCCAAGATTTATTGGGCCGTAAAATTACAATGGGCAATGGCTCTGGGCTAGCATTGTTGTCTGCTGAAATTTTAGAAACAATTGAAGCTTCAAAAAAACACGAGACATTACAACCCTATGCAGCTATTTTAAGTGAAAAATTAGAACTTACTCAAAAGATCCTTCAGAAACTTATGCCTCACGCTATGAAAGGTGATTTTGAACGTTACTTGGCAGATGCAAGTATTTTCATGGAATTCTTTAGTCTTATTATCATTGGGTGGACTTGGTTAGAAATAGCTACCAAAGCACAGGACAACCTGAATGATGTTGATGCTCCTTTATCTGATGAGTTTTATATCGGAAAAATAGAAACTCTGAAATATTTCTATAGCTATGAACTTCCTAAGACATTAGGACATGCAGCAATTTTAATCGACCCAACAACAGTTACAATTAAAAAAGAAAAAGAAGAATACATTAATTAAAGCCCAAAATTTTTAATTAGACAATCAAATAATAAAGAACTACATCTAGCAATATTAACTTTATATAAATTTTTTTCTTTGAAATCTGAAAAAATAATCAATCTTTGCTTTAAAATAACACTAAGACATATATGAAAGAGCTTCTGAAATTTGATTTTAAACATATTCGTGGGGATTTATTCGGTGGACTAACAGCCGGAATTGTTGCTTTACCTCTTGCTCTTGCCTTTGGAGTTAGTTCAGGATTAGGACCAAGTGCTGGACTATACGGAGCTATTTTCTTGAGTTTTTTCGCTGCATTTCTAGGTGGTACTTCCACTCAGATTTCTGGGCCAACAGCTCCAATGACCGCTGTAAGTATGGTTTTTATTGCAGAGATTATTTCTAATTTCGATGGAAATGTGGAAAAAGCACTTCCAACAATACTTTCCGTTTTCTTTTTAGCGGGTCTATTTCAAGTCGCAATTGGTGTTTTAGGTATAGGGAAATACATTCGATACATTCCCTATCCAGTAGTTTCTGGTTTTATGACAGCTATTGGTGTTATCATTTTGGTTACACAAATCCCGCCTTCTTTTGGATATTATCCCAAGGAAGATATAAACTACGTTACGCAGTTCAAGCCTCAAGCGGAAGAAATTATTTTAGAAAATATTTTAAAGGATGAAATGAAAGAGGGTATTCTCGTTCTTGAAGATTTCAAAACTACCATTGATCGAGCAGAAAAAATAACAGAACAAGATATTCTTACTGAAGCTAAAACATTGGCTGGAAAGAATGCATCGGGTGTTATTGGCACCATAAAATCAATACCAAAAATACTACGTGATATCAATTATTTAGAAGTGGCTTTAGCGTTTTTCACGATTTTTATTATTTTCGGATTTAAACGCATCACAACTAAAGTACCAAGTACACTCGTAGCACTTTTCGTAGTGTCGGGTGTTGCAATAGGTTTCGGTTTAGATTACCGTCCCATTGCTGCAATCCCGTCTGGATTGCCGCTTCCCAATTTATCGCTTTTCGGGAGTCTTGGATTTGGCACCTTAAGCAACTATATCTTTACAGCAATTACCCTAGCATTTCTTGGAGCTATCGATTCATTGTTAACTTCAGTTGTATCGGATAATATGACCAAAACGGTGCACAAACCGAATAAGGAACTTATTGGACAGGGAATTGGAAATAGTATTGGAGCTATATTCGGGGGCTTACCCGGAGCGGGAGCTACAATCAGAACAGTCGTGAATATCAATGCTGGAGGTAAGACAAGGCTTTCAGGAATGATTTCGGGACTATTTTTATTGGTTATTTTATTGGCATTAGGTCCCATTGCTTCACAAATACCGGCAGCCGTTCTAGCTGGAATCTTAATTACTGTAGGAATTGGTGTTATGGATTACAAAGGACTCAAAGCAATACCAGCAATGCCTCGTGATGAAGTTCTTATACTAATTGTTGTTCTAATTCTTTCTACGGTTTGGAACTTAGTATTTGCAGTAGGAATTGGTTTGGTTATCGCTTCTCTAATGTTCATGAAAAAAATTGGAGATTTAACCAGTGAAAGCTTGAATATTGTTGCACTCAAAAAAGAGGAATCATGGGAAGATGAAAAAGACTTACCAAAAAACATGAAGCAAGAAGTGTTTATAAAACACATCAATGGACCTTTATTCTTCGGCTCAACTTCAAAGTTTACTGAAACTGCGAAACAAATACCAGAAAGCTCAACAACGCTGGTCATCCGACTCGATAAAGTTCCCTATATCGATCAATCGGGCTTGTATGCATTAGAATCTGTGATATTGGATTTACGCCAACAAGATAAAAATGTACTATTGGTTGGAGCTGCTAAACAGCCTAAGTACATGATGGAACGTATCGATATTATTCCGGACCTAATTTCTAATGATCAGATGTTTGAAGACTTTGATCAATGTTTAAATTGGCTTAAAAAAAGTAACTAATAAAATAGAGTTTGGTTCGCTAAACACAAGCTTAGGCAATAGTTTAAGCTTGTACTAGCTCAAACAAATCTTGACGAATTAGTTTGTATTCCTCAATTGATTTTACTTTTACTTCTTGACCATCCTTATCGGTGTTGTCTGCAAACCAATCTGTTGCTATATCATTAAAATCTTTGTCAAGATTACGTCTACTCCACATAGCCATTTCGTATATAACAGGATATAGATCAATTCCCATATCTGTTAAGAAATAGTACTTTGTTTTCTTGTTGTTCGGAGCAAAAGCAAAATCAATAATTCCTTTTGATTTTAACGATTTTAGGCGATCTGATAGAATATTAGTAGCAATGGATTCAGGAGAATCCATAAACTGCTTGTAGGTGTTTCTTTCTAAAAAGAAATCACGAATGATCAAAAGTGACCATTTGTCACCTACAAGGTCTACTAAATTTGAAATAGGGCAACCTGATCTATAATCCATAACACAACTTAATTAAATTAAGTCAAAACTACAAATTAACTGGTTAACCAACTAATCTTTAATTAATTTAATCATTAGAAAAAAAAATACAGAAATAAAAATCCAAATTTAATCCAATAAATAAAAAATGTATTTAAATAAAGAAACTACCAACTAATGAATGCGTATTTTTGTGCACTGAAAAAAGAATCCAATTCCTATGAATTTACTCTCCGTTGAAGGCATTTCGAAATCGTATGGTGAAAAAGTTATTTTTAAACCCCTATCATTTGGAATAAATAAAGGCCAAAAGATTGCACTAATCGCTAAAAACGGAAGTGGGAAGACCTCTATTCTTAACATCATTGCTGGTGAAGATGCACCCGATGAGGGTAATGTTGTATACCGAAAAGGAACTCGGGTTGCCTATTTGGCTCAAGAACCGAAACTAGATGCTAAACTAACGATAGAAGAAAGTATTTTACAAGCCGACAACCCTACCCTCAAAATCATTGCAAACTATGAACGTGCTTTAGAAAATCCTGATGATCAAGATGCCTATCAAAAAGCATTTGAGGCTATGGATCAAAATCAGGCTTGGGACTTTGAAAACCAGTACAAGCAGATTTTATTTAAACTTAAATTAAGTGACTTAAGCGCAGTAGTTGGAAGCCTTTCTGGAGGTCAAAAAAAGAGAATTGCACTTTGCAATGCGCTTCTTATGCAACCCGAACTAATCATCTTAGATGAGCCTACCAACCATTTGGATCTTGAAATGATCGAATGGTTAGAAGAATATTTTGCTAAAGAAAAAGTTACCCTTTTGATGGTAACCCACGATCGATATTTCTTGGAACGAGTATGCAACGAAATCATTGAATTAGATGAAGGCGACCTGTATACCTACAAAGGGAATTACTCCTATTATCTAGAAAAGAGAGAAGCACGCTTGGCGCAAGAAACAGTAGAAGCACATAAAACCAAGCTACACTTCAAAAAAGAGCTGGATTGGATGCGTCGTCAACCCAAGGCAAGAACGACTAAGTCAAAATCTAGAATAGAAGATTTCAAGGTAATAAAAGAAAAAGCTGGTCAACGACGTAACGAACATCAAGTACAATTGGAGATCAACATGGAGCGCTTGGGTAGCAAAATGATCGAAATGCACAAGGTGCAAAAAGCATTTGGAGACAAGGTGATTTTAGATCAATTTGATTATATGTTTCAGCGTAATGATCGTATTGGTATTATAGGTAAAAATGGAACTGGAAAATCTACCTTTCTCAATCTATTGACATCAAACGATACGCCCGATGCAGGTAAAATTGTTTGGGGAGAAACACTGAAATTTGGGTATTATACCCAAAAAGGAATCAATGTCAAAGAGGGACAAAAAGTAATAGATGTAATTCGCGAGTATGGCGATTTTATTCCCCTTAAAAAGGGTCGAAAGATTTCAGCACAACAACTACTCGAGCGATTTTTATTCAATCGGAAAAAACAATATGACTTTGTCGAAAAACTAAGTGGAGGAGAACGCAAGCGTTTGTATCTCTGTACGGTTTTAATACAAAATCCAAACTTCCTGATTCTCGATGAGCCCACTAATGACTTGGATATTATAACCTTGAATGTTCTAGAAAATTTCTTGCTCGATTTCCCGGGTTGCTTATTAGTTGTATCGCATGATCGATATTTTATGGATAAAATCGTAGATCATCTATTTGTTTTCCAAGGCGAAGGAGTAATTGAAAATTTCCCAGGAAACTATTCCGATTATCGTGTATACGAAGATTCTCAAGTCGTCGAAAAAAAGGCAACTGCTGCACCTGAAAAGAAAGCAAAAAAAGAATGGAAAGAAAGCCCTAAGAAAGCGGCTCTAACATTTGAGCAGCAAAAAGAATTCAAAAAACTGGAACGAGAAATTGAAAAAATTGAAGCGAATAAAGAAGAAATTCAAAATCGTTTTTCAACTGAATCACTCAATCCACAAGATATTGAAGAACTCTCTATAACACTAGGTAAACTAGGGCAAGAATTAGAAGATAAAACCGAACGTTGGTTTGAGCTTTCGGCTTTAAGAGAATAAAGCGAGTAATATTTCTAAGTGATTATATTTTTAATCAACTGCTTTTTTTTAGATTTACTAAAATCTAAATCATGAAGCTACGTATATTAATCTTTGCACTACTTTGCTCTTTTGGAATTCAAGCCCAAAAAAAAAGCAGTAAAAGCAAAACTCCGAAGAGTATAGATTCTTTAACTCAAAAAATGACCCAACACAAAGGGTTAATTACAACCTACTTAGATGAGGAAAATAAATTATACTTTGAGATTGACAGTACACTTTTAGAAAAAGACCTGTTGGTCGTAACCCGAATTGCACAGTTACCCGCCAATTATTCCCCCTATACCAATGCGGGTTCAAAAACAGCGCAACAAGTCATTCGTTTTAATAAAAAAGGAAAGAAAATTATTTGGAAACAAATTTCTTACAGCAACGTAGCTTCGCCAGAAGACCCAATTAGTCTTAGTGTTGCTGAGAATAACTTTCAACCCATCATAGCTACCTTTGCGATAAAGAACAAAGAAGAAAATCGATTTTTAATTGATGTGAGTGATCACTATATGAATGATTCTCCCGGGTTCAATATTATTCGGAAAAGTCAAAAAGAAAATTACAAAATCGGTAGCGCAGATAAAAAAAGAAGCCTAATTGATAGTGCCAAAAGTTTTCCGAAAAACACTGAAATTCTCCATACACTAACCTTTAGTGCATCCAAGGCACCACGTGCAAATCCGAGTAAAACCTTTAGTTTTCAAATCAACCATTCGTTCATAGCATTACCTGAAGATCAAATGAAGATTCGGTACAGCGATCGAAGAGTAGGATGGTTTTCGCTTAAAAAAGTAGATTATAGTTCCCAGGCATTAAAGTCAGATGAAATAGAATTAATTCGAAGATGGCGATTAGAACCAAAAGATACGGAAGCCTATCTGCGAGGAGAATTGGTAGAACCGATAAAACCTATTGTTTATTATTTAGACCCTGCAACGCCAACAAAGTGGCGTCCGTATTTCATACAAGGAATTGAAGACTGGAATACTGCCTTTGAAAAGGCAGGTTTTAAAAATGCTATAGAAGCCAAAGAGCCTCCATCTGCAGAAGAAGACCCTGACTTTAGTCCAGAAGACATTCGATATTCTACCGTTCGTTATGTAGCATCGACCACACGAAATGCAGTAGGCCCTAGTGTTTCTGATCCGAGAACTGGCGAAATTATTGAGAGTGACATTATCTGGTACCACAACCACCTTCGCTCCTACCGCAATCGATATTTACTTGAAACTGCAGCCGCAAATCCAAAGGCTAGAACCCTCGATACGCCCGAAAAGGAAATTGGAGAAATGATGCGTCGGGTGATTTCACATGAAATTGGTCATGCCTTGGGTTTACCACATAATATGAAAGCCAGTGCAGCTTACCCAGTCGATTCTTTACGTTCGGGTGCGTTTACTCAGAAAATGGGTATTGCTACTACAATCATGGATTATGCACGGTATAATTATATAGCTCAACCCGGAGATAAAAACATTCGTTTTGTGCGTCAACTTGGGCCTTATGATGATTATGCAATAGAATGGGGTTACCGTCATTATGGATCGAAAAGTCTAGAAGAAGAAACCAATACCTTAAAAGCATTTGTAGATGCAAAGTCTTTAGATCCAATGTTTATGTTTGGAGGCAGAGGAAATGATCCAAATGCTCAGACAGAAAATATAGGAGATGATCCTATAAAAGCTAGTGGTTACGGATTAAAAAACCTTAAAATAGTAGCCAAGAATCTCCCACAATGGACCTTGATCGAAGGAGATAATTATGATGATTTAGAAGAACTTTATGGCGAAATGGTTAGTGTATACCGCAGGTATGTATATCATGTTCACAGTATCGTTGGAGGCGTTAATGAAACCTTGCACAATACCAATCAAAAAGGAATTACTACCTACGTCAATACTCCAAAAGCAACTCAAATAGCGGCGCTAAGCTTTTTGAATCGCGAATTATGGAACACACCGAATTGGTTGATGGATTCCCAATTGGTATCTAACATCAAAAGCGAAGGGAGTTTAAAAACCATTCAAAACTTACAACGTTCTGCTCTCAACAGGTTTCTTTCAGAAAAAAAATTAAACAAAATACTGTCAACAAGTCAAACACTTGTTGGGGACGGCTTGACAGTTGATGAACTACTACAAACGCTGTTCAGTCATATCTTTGAATCCCGAGTCCAACCCGACTCCTTCGAACGTGCGCTTCAACTTCATTTCATAAGTCAAGTGAAGAGTTTAATGGACGAAGAAAAACTTCATCCAGAAATAAAAGCATTATTGAATATGCTACAGTCCGATATTCACAAATGGTCGAAGAAGAAAAAAGGAGCATCAAACAGAACCCTAAAAACTCATTTTCAGTATTGCTTTGAGCAAAGTTCTAGCAAATAACACATAATGACTTTTACCATAAAAAAAGTAATTTCCCAATAGGATACCCTTGGGCTATTTTTTATATTTGATCAAAATTTAAACTATGTCTATATCTTATATTTATTCTTCTGGTTTCAAAAACAGAAACCGCGATCATTTTGCTGCTATCGTTCGTGTAGCGCTATCTGACGGAATCATAACCGATGAAGAACAAGCTTTCTTAAATCGTACAGCAATCAACCTTGAAGTAGAAGAAGAAGAGTATCAGAACATTCTTAAAAACGCTGATCAGTACAAAATCAATCCACCTACAAATACACAAAATAGACTTGAACGCTTATACGATCTTACCCGAATGGTATATGCAGACAACATTGCTGATGAAGGAGAAAAAAGCCTTTTAAGACGTTTGGTAACTGGACTTGGTTTCAGTACAGATGCTGAAGGGATTGTAAATAAAGCTATTGAGCTCGTAGTTGCCGGTAAAGACGAAGATGAGTTTATCGCTGCTTTTAAATAAAAAACGCTTTTACTCTATTTTTGTGATGTAAAATCGGTGAAGGTGTAATCTACCTCCTCGTCTGCTATCATTAAACTAAAATCGAAGTAAAATCTTGATGGGAAACCATAAACAGCATCATACTCCACAGAAAATATTTCCGGTTCTCTTGCTAAACTTTTTCGAATATAATCAAAGCGTGCAGCTACTGTTAAAATCGATTGCTGTAATTCGGCGTCGTAGGTTACTCCTGCTAACGAAACTATAACTCCATCCCGAACAACTACTTCTTTCGGCTCTCTGTATTCTTCGGAGCAAAAACAGCTAATACTTTGAGTAAATGTATACGAATCAATGCCATTAGATTCCCAAAGCTGCTGTTGCTTATCTAATGTATTGAGATCAGTTTCTAGCGCAACATCTTTGCTGTCACAAGAAATAAAACCAATAAACAGCAGGCTAGAAATCAAAAGTCTAGTTTTCATTTTATCGTTATTTTTTACTTTTAGTTCGTAAACTTTCAACAATTACGGAGAAAAGAATAATTATTCCGCCATAATAAACATTGGTTGCTGGAACTTCATTTAATAAAAGATACGCTAAAATGATGCCAAAAATAGGCTGCAAGCTACTGATGATACTGGCGGTGCTTACATCGAAAAAGCGCAAACTCTTCACAAAGAGTGTATGGCCTATTGCTGTGGTTATGATTGCCAATAAAATCAAATAGGGTAGCTGCGATGGAATGGGGGTCAGATCCATATAAAACAAGAATGGCGAGAGCAATACACTCACTAAAAACATTTGATGGAACATGATTACCGTTCCATTATACCGCTGTACATGCTTTTTTAAGAGTAAGGTTCGCAAAGCGTATAGGAGCGCAGAAAAAACACCCACTAAAACTCCTTTAACTTGATCGTTTTCTAAATCAAATTCAGGAACCAAAACATAAATACCTACCAAAATGAGGAAGCCCAAAAACACCTGAACTAAACTTAACTTTGATTTCACGAACAAGGGCTCCAACAAAGCAGTTATGATTGGGAATGTATATAAAGACAAGATCCCCAAAGCTACGTTGGAGAGTTTTAAGGCATAGAAATACGTAATCCAATGTGCTGCCATAAAAACACCACTTAAGAGTAAGGTAGGCAGGTCTTTTCTTGAAAGAATCTTGAGATTCAATTTTTGATAACGGCAATAAAAATAAAGTACTATCAGTGCCAAAAAAGAGCGACACCAGATAATAACAGGAGGATCTAAGGCAATATGCTTCCCTAAAACTCCCGATGTACTGATCAATAAAGTAGCGAATAGTAATTCTAAGAAATGATTCTTCTGATTCGCTTCCATGATTTAAACTATCGGTACATCTTCTTAAACTTCCAGTAGGATGCTCCACCCAGAATAACCACAAATACCAATGCATAGTATACAAAGTCTGGGGTGATTATTTTATCTCCACTAGCATAGGAATGCAAACCGGATAAATAAAAGTTCACTCCAAAATAGGTCATCATAATACTCCCGAAAGCAACAACGCTTGAAAGGTTAAACACCCAACGACTTTTCAGTGCTGGAATGAGTCGCATATGGATTACAAAGGAATAGATCATAATGCTGATTAAAGCCCAAGTTTCTTTGGGGTCCCAGCCCCAGTAGCGACCCCAACTTTCGTTGGCCCACATACCACCTAGAAAATTTCCTATGGTCAGCATAATCAATCCCACCGTAAGTGAAAGTTCATTGATGATGGTCAGTTCTTTTATATTCAAAGCCATGCGTTCCTTGTTCTTCCTTGTTGTCAAAAGAATAAGCAATAGCGCTACAATACCAATAATCATACTCAAGGCGAAAGGTCCATAACTACCAACAATTACGGCAACATGAATCATCAGCCAATAACTATCCAATACAGGTACTAAATTTGAGATCGCAGGATCCATCCAATTCCAATGTGCAATCATCAAAATCATTGCGGCAACAAAGGTAGTTGCAGCCATGGTCAGGTTCGATTTTCTTCCAAATGCAAGGCCAAAAAACATAGTTGCCCAGGCTACGTATATCATAGATTCGTAGGCATCACTCCAAGGTGCATGTCCCGAAATATACCAACGTGCAATTAGTCCAGCAGTGTGTAACAAAAACAAAAACACTATGGAAGCTTTGAAGAAGGTAATGCTAACTCGTATGGCTTTGGAGTCTTTGAATATTTGCACCAACAGAATGATGAAGAAAAGCAATCCAACATAAAGATACCAGCTGAATAGTTTTTTGAATATATCGTATTTATTGTACAGCATCTCTGCAGCAATTTGATCTTCAGAAGGCATAACCTCAGCTCCATATCGTTTTTGAAAACCAGTCAAACTTTCTAATAGTTCGATTGCTTGCTGAGAATCATTGGTTACTTTTCCAGCTCGTAACGATTGAAAGTATAGAGGTAAAACATTGAGAACATAAAGAGAATCTGTTCCTTTGAAATTAGCTTCTTCGATTTCTGGAAAAGAAACCCATTTATTGTTTTCATCTTCTGGAATAGGAAAAATTCGAAGTACTTTTCCTTCTAGTGCAGAATAAAGCAAATTCACGCGCTTATCAACCTCAATAAAGTCTTTCTGAAACTGATTAGGAATTGCAGCTCGATAAGCACTTTCCAATTGTGAAGAAAGTTTGTATACCCCTGTAGCATCAAAAAAAGAGCCGAGAGAAGCATATTTAGCTTTAGGCTCTACTCCTGTTATGCTGCGTATAGAGTCGTTCCCACGTTTTAGATAGATGATTGGAACATTGTACCATACTACTGGAGCATTGAGAATAGATAACAATACTTGGTTAGAATCTAAACCTTTATAAGTATCCGACTTACTCACTTTTCTCAATAATTCCGATGAAAAAGTATTCGCAGGCTTCATACGTCCGCCCAAATCTTGGATAACCAAAGATCCGAACTTTGCGGCTTGTTCTTTTGAAAAAGCATCTGCAACTACCAGCGAATCAAAATCAACTTGTGTTCTTGGGTGATCGATACTTTGTGACCAACCCATAGAAAAGCTCAATAATAAAAGTAGTGTTAACTTACTTTTTTGGGCTTTTATTTTATCTAAGGATTTTGCCAAATTCTTGAAACGTGTTTTTCCGATAAAGAAAATGCCCATCATACTCGCATATAACATAAAGTATCCGACATAAGTAACCCATGTACCCCAAAAATCATGGTTTACAGAAAGTACAGTTCCTTTTTCATCGGGTGTGAAAGAGGATTGGAAGAAGCGATAACCTCCTTGATCCAACACATGATTCATATAAACTTCATAGTCGTATGACTTTTTTGCTTCCACAACAATTTTACTTTTAAAAGAAGAATAACTTTTCTCTGTACCGGGATAGCGTTCTGCAACAAAATCTTTCAATCGAATATTAAAAGG
>Ga0307998_1000391_pt1 | contig 25038 bp, 21 predicted proteins | sample Davwhametageno37_FD_203147 | JGI IMG/M metagenome (GOLD analysis project Ga0307998, IMG submission 203147) | Marine microbial communities from Davis Island wharf, Antarctic Ocean - #37 | ecosystem: Environmental > Aquatic > Marine > Unclassified | place: Antarctic Ocean: Davis Island wharf... | reverse complement strand
CCCGCCAGTTGGGTCGCGTACATGGCATCGGTTGGGACGAATTTAGATGAATCGGTTTTGAACGCACCGCGGTCATTCCCGAATCCAGCTGCGCTCGAAAGTAAACCTAACAGTATCGCTAATCTCCACATGGTTGTACAGTGATGAAAGAAAATGGGTGATATGCCATATTTTACGCAACGGGTATAAACGCATCGGCCTACACATATCACATGAATCTCCCCATCCCAACCACGACCCATGACAAACTGATGGAATGTGCGGCGGAAATCAGTGTATGTAACGTGGAGAAAACCCTCGGTCCCTTTGGAAGCGTTCTTGTAAAGACGGGAACCAGCGATATCGTCGCCGGGGAGGGAAACACTGTGACGCGCGACAACGATCCTACCGCGCACAGTGAAATGAATACGATTCGCGCTGCCTGTCGCACGCTGGGAACATTTGATTTGACCGGATACACGCTGTATACGAGTTGCGAATGTTGTCCCATGTGTTTGTCGGCCGTGTACTGGAGCCATATTGATAAAGTGTACTATTCCAATACCCAGCACGATGCGGCGGCAATTGGATTCGATGACGCGTTCATTTACGACGAGATTGCGAAACCCATGGCGGAACGAACCACTGAATTCGTACATCTCCCAAATGAAACCGCCAAGAAGGCATTTGATATGTGGAAGGGAGCGGACGATAAAGTTGCGTATTGAATGATATCAGTCAATCCACCGAACGATGTCCCCGAGAAATGAGTATATTGAAATGTGCCACACCAAATGAATCATTGTATACAACAGTGGCGAATCCCGAATATGATTATCTGACATATATATGAGTCCCATACACCACGCGAGATACAGCGCATACCAGGAGCCCAGGAATACACCGATCCCCACATGCGACCATATGAGACAAATGTACACAACACTAACCAGTCCAGCCATCGTGCGATCCGCCCATAGCATACCGTGTTCCACGCCATTCGCACATGTCTTCCCACACATTCGGTGTGGCGAGCAGTGTCGTTCGGTGATATGTTGGGCAGCGGATGCGATGGACTGGATCGCCAATATCGCGATTAGCCCATATTTCCATGCTGAAGCCAGTGTGGCGGAAACTATCACTTGATATATGGGGTACACCACCCACAGATTTGACAATACCAGCACTAAATTCAAGTGGAATATTGGAACCATCACACAATCATTCATCCTACTCTAAAATATCGCTAGAGTATAATGAATGCCACAACATTTACCAGTACCCGTCTCCATCGGATCCTCATGAAACTCTTCATCCTCATGTTGGTATTCTCATGTATTTTCTCCTCATTTGACCACACTCATTGGAGCGGGATTGTGTCAGAGGACGACGTGAATGCTTTCGAGCGATTCATGACCAGATTATATTTCACCTCCACTACCATGTCTACAGTGGGTTACGGAGATATTGCGCCAAAGACCCATTCGTGCAGGAATGTTGTGGTCGCTCTCCAATTCGGAATGATTGTTTGCTGTTTGTTCTAGTATTGGATTTTCTATTGCTTTAGTAGTGGTATGTTATACGGTATATCTGATCTAGATAAACCATGTTGTATGTGTTTGGATGAAACCAACTCAATAATGAGACCATATACGTGCGGTTGCATTTTTCATATTCACGTGGAATGTTCTAGGAATATACAGAAATGTGTTTACTGTCATATCCCATTTAACAAGGATACGGTTATCCGTGTTATCAATTCTACGCTGGTAAAACTAATCACCGAAATGCCCCATAGATTAGTAAACTCGTATTTTTACAATGCAACCGATATTCAATTCATCATGGAAATCCATTCGTCCCGTATAGTATATATCCTTGGGAAACTGGAAGATGGGGCGAGAAATATGATATCTGTTACGTACGATGACGTTTGCGATGTATCCAATTTTGAAAAAAAAATGAATGAATTCCATGATAAATTTTCCACACAACTTGTATTCATTGGTACATCAAGTGATATTATTGATGCGAATATGGCAACAAGACGTTTCATAGAACATCCCGAATCGGTAAATGAATTGTTTATGATGAAACAACCGTTGCGATGGTAATGGCCAAGGCGGTGGTGAGTCTCACCCTGTTCCATCAAGGACGCATTGTTCTGATGGACGCGTTCCGGGAGAATAACAACTAACAGTATGTAAGAATTCATACATCGTATGTTTGGACTTGGTGGGTACACCACCAACCAAGGGATGAATTGAATGCTACCCATTCAATTCATTACATTGCGCAATGGGTGCCATTCACACACTATACCAACTTTTTCTTTCGCATTATACCCACGATTTTACGTACCAATATCACGTCGTATATTGTGAAAAATACATGGGAAATCACCAAACATATATGATACGTCCAACCACCAACCCCTGTGGTGGCTGACGTCGGTTCCAATAAATTATCATTCACGTAGTAGAATATGGGGAACCCGATAGAAAAAGGGAATCGGATCAGGAAAATCGTCGCCAGTCGGTACCTGTGTAATATTAATTCATTGTGGGCACCACGTAATGTGTAATTCAACAATGAGATGGATTCACAAATCAAAGCGCGTGAACCAATTAATGGTACGAAATACAATCCCGCGGAAAAACACCCCATACTAACCAAATGGTGAATCAGTAATTCTGTTCGATAGAGAATCTGGCGATTCGATCCATATACCATCGCCCATATATCCCATGATAAATAAGTGAGGGAAAATACCAAATTCGCACCACTGACGTTCCATCGGTCGGTCGTTATTGGTTCGTGTAGGGAATGAGTGAGCCAATCGTACACACTTAACCCGCACATCACCGCTATACAATCACATCGGTACTTCATATGATTATAAATCGTTTGTTGTTTGGTATCATGATTCATCATATAATGTGATTGTATTATAATAATACCATCACATTATATAACAATATGGTTTTTTCACATCCATCCAATGTTTGCATGACGTATTGGGAACATTTTTGCTTTTCCATATCATTGTCGTGGAAATTCGCCGGCGCATCCATTGGCGCATTCATTCATGCGTTGGTTCCACCACTATTTTTGACTCATTCTGGTGATACTATTCGCGATATGACCGCTATTATGAAATCGGTTGGGTGCAGGGATTGAATGATGTATCACACTAATCAATATCTTCAATCACATGCTCTTCCTTCTCACTCTGTGGTGGGGAATCATCTCCGCCCATTCCTGTCCCTGGTTGCTGGGCGGCGGCGGCCATTTCGCGCTGCATAGTTTCCTGGAAACTCTTGGCGTGATCCTCAAACTCTTCGGTGGGAGTGGTGTGATCCGTCTCATCCAACCACTTGAGTTCGCGGTCTATCAAGTCCTTCACGGATGAGACCACGGAAGCGTCCAGAGTCTTGGCCTGGTCACCGTCCATGGTGCTCTTTGCAGAATACAACTGTCCCTCAAATGTATTCTTCGCATCCACGCGGCGGCGGTTCGCATCATCCTCCTCCTTGTACTTCTCCGCCTCGGCGACCATTCGCTCCACATCCTCGTTGGAGAGGTTTCCCTTGGTGCTCTTGATTTCCAGCGACTCACTCTTTCCGTCCACGTCGGCGGTTACAGTCAGGATTCCGTTCGCATCCACATCGTACACGACCTTGATCTGTGGCATTCCGCGGGGTGCGGGAGGGATTCCATTCAGCACGAACTGACCCAACTTATTGTTATCCTTGGTGAACCCGCGCTCACCCTCGTACACGCAAATGGTGGCCGCAGGTTGGTTGTCCGCGTAAGTAGAAAAGGTCTGTTCCTTCTTGCATGGGATGGTAGTGTTGCGGGGAATCAGTACTGTCATGACTCCTCCCGCCGTCTCGATTCCCATACTGAGCGGGGCGACATCCAGGAGAAGAATATCTCTAGTCTTGGAACTGGTGCCTCCACACAATACATCGCCCTGGACCGCCGCTCCATACGCAACACATTCGTCGGGATTGATGGTCTTACACAAGTCCTTTCCATTGAAGAAATCGCTCAACATGGATTGGAGTTTGGGAATACGCGTGGATCCGCCCACCAACACTATATCGTCCACTTGACTCTTGGCGACCTTGGCATCGATCAATACTTTCTCCATGGGAACCATCGCGGCCTTGAAGAAACTGGAACACAAATCCTCGAATTTAGCGCGGGTCAATACAGTGTTGAAATCAATCCCCTCGTACAGCGAATCAATCTCAATAGTGGCAGTGGTTGTGGAACTAAGGGTCCGCTTGGCCTTCTCCGCGGCGGTTCTCATACGCCTCAATGCGCGGTGGGCATCGGGGCCGATGCGTGTATTGCGATTCTTCTTGTTGAACTCGGCGCGGAGGTATTCCACGACACTAGCATCAATATCCTCTCCACCCAGATGGGTATCACCCGCGGTAGCCTTCACCTCGTAAATACCACCTTCGCATACAAGCATGGAAATATCATGGGTTCCTCCTCCACAATCAAATACCGCAAAGGTCTTTTCCACATCCGTGTCGCTAGTGAGGCCGTACGCAAGGGCTGCGGCGGTGGGCTCGTTTATGATGCGCTCCACAGTGAGGCCCGCAATGGTTCCCGCATCCTTGGTCGCTTGGCGCTGTGCGTCGTTGAAGTAGGCGGGGACGGTGACCACGGCACGCTTCACGGGGTATCCCAGAAACGCCTCTGCCACACCCTTCATCTCGCCCAGAATAAAGGCACTGATCTGTTCAGGGGTGAAGCGCTTGTACCCCGCTGCCTCGCTCGTATCGGGAATCTCAATCTCTACCTTCCCTCCATTCCCGCGAACCACATTGTAGGAAAGACGTGTAATCTCGCGCTGGACATCCTCATCGTCAAAATTTCGACCCATCAATCGCTTCACATCGTACACGGTGCGGGCGAGGTTTCCGGTGATTTGGCTCTTGGCCGCGTCCCCGACCAACCGACCCTCGTCGGTGAAGGCAACGAATGATGGGGTGGTTCGGTTCCCCTGTGAGTTTGCAATGATTTCGCATGAGCCATTGACGAATGCACCGACGCACGAATTGGTGGTACCGAGGTCAATTCCTATAACGATATCTGTATTGGGAGCCATGTGTGTTATGTACACACGAAATCTCTAAACCCGTTTCCGCTCCTGTGCGATGTTGTTAACGGTGGTGTCATATAACATTCCATGTGATGCGATATATCACATGGAATATAGTCGTGCATGAAAAAAACAGGGTTTGTTTTTTCGGCTTTTTATGGTATTTTTTATTTTTTTACACTACTCCCCCACTACTCCCCCACTCCTCCCCCACTCACTCCTCGGTATCAGTGACCTCCGCCCCACCGTCTTCCCCCCACACCTCATCTTCAACGTCCGCCAACCTCATCTCCGCATATCCAACCCTGGTGTTGGTATGGTGGTTCGCGGAACCCAGGGAGGCAATCGCATCATTGGCCGTTTCCACGCGGAAAGCGGTATTGACGCTCATCTGCTCGCACCAGGCAAGACGTGCCTGGAGGTCGCCGATGATTACCTGGAGTTCCTGGTTGAGGCGCTGGGTGTACGACTCGTCGGTATCCGCCCCTTGGTCGCGCACCATCTCCTGGTCGCGCACCATCTCCTGTTCGCGCACCATCTCCTGTTCGCGAAGAGTATCGTTCCACTCCTCGTCGCACTCCATTGCCATTTGAGTCATCTCGGCAATGTCCTGGGCGGACGGTTTCTGGGTAGCCAACTGTCTGGGAGCCATCATAGGAGGGAACTCGGTGTCAATTGATACATGACTGGTATCAATTAGGGTAGGGGCACGGATGGTTGTTCCACGAAGAACCGATGCGAAAGTGTTCTGGGCGTTTACTGGGTTAGGAGTGGTTTGCGGTGTGGGAGTGGTTTGCTGGGTGGGAGGGGTGGGAGCAACCACCACCTCGTCCTCTACATCGGTAGCGGGTTCGGGGTTGTTGTTCACCAAGAGAATCCAGTACCACGGCGCATCGTACACGATGCGTGCCTGCTGGTTGGGGTCCTTGATGCGCTGCTGGAGTTGGGCGTTCGCGCTGGTCTCCTCCCACTTGGAGAAGTGGACGTAAGCGGTCATCTGGCGCTTGTCGGCGGTCTCGGCCATATCCACCCTATCAACCGATCCAAGACGCATCGTCTCAATGGTCTCGGTGATGAACTTGGCGGTCATCCTGCGGGTAACGCGCGGGATGTAGAGGGAAAGGGATTGATCGATAGAAGAAGACATGATTGTTTGTTTACTGTTTTGTTTTGATTGCTTTTGCTTGTTAGATGTGTGAATAGATCTACCATCGTGGGGGCGAATCAATTTTGCAAAAATATGAAATATAGGGGGCGGGCACTGATTGGATTCAAACAACTGTTTCCCGCAACTTTGCGTAGTATGCCTTGACGCGCTTGTTGGTCTTTATCTTCTGGGGCTCAAATGCATCAATGTACAATCCATCCAGGGACTTGATGCGCGACAATGCAACGTAGGTTTGGCCCGCCTCGAATACATTGGACCCTATATCCAGTCGCGCCGCATCCATAGTCGCACCCTGAGATTTGTGGATGGAGACCGCCCATGCGTATACTAGGGGAACCTGTCGCACGGCCACCCCCACGAACGCCTCACTCTTGAACGTCTGGGTACGAATCACCCTGACCAACCCCGATTTGAACCGCACAAACGGGAATCCGCCCCGGAAATCAACCACAATTCCCTGGGAACCGTTCGCCACCGCCATATTTGGGATCTCCATATCTATATTTGAGACGCACATCACCTGGGTTCCCACTTTCAGGTTGATGGATGGGAGGGCATTGACGTTATCAGCGAGTCGCTTCACTTCGCGATCCACGTCCACGCGTCGGTGCCGATTGTAGTTATTCTGTTGCGTGGGAGTCAACTTCAAATCTTCCACGGGAACCTCCCCCATCGCGAATTCCGTATCACCGCCCCCCGCCAACTCCGCGTACCGCTTTGCGTTCAAATCGTTCACGCGCTTTCGGGTAGGGAACAAGAAAGGGGTAGCGAACTCCCCCTCTTCGGCCGTCTCCGTGGGGGTGATGGCCGAAATCGCCTGTCGTGCCTTTAGGATATTGTAAGAGGATCGGGCGAGGCGACCTTCGCGAATTTCCCCCAGGATTTTGCGGTACACGTCATCGGTTTGCCGGAAGAGGTGGGTGAGTTCCACTGTCTTGGGGAAGGTCGTGCCCCACACTGTGCTCTCGAAACAGAATGCACTGGTTTCTGGATCGTCTCGCGACCCCACAGGTGGGAGTTGGAAGAAATCGCCCGAGAATATCACCTGGATTCCCCCGAATGGCACATCGTACCGTTTTCGCACCACGCGCCCCACTTGGTCCAATAAATCAAACATCCGCGACGACATCATACTGACCTCATCTATCACGAGAATATCAGTGTTCCGCCACGGCTTTGATTTCCATTTATCCAGGGCGATCCGGGCACTGATGACACCGATATCCCCGTTCCCCAGACCAATTCCCGCCCACGAGTGAACGGTCTTGGCCGAACAATCCAACAGTAATGCAGCACATCCCGTCATGGCACATACTTGGATTTTCCTCCCCTTACCGGTCGCATCCTTGTATATACTGCGAATCAACTGGGTCTTTCCCGTCCCACCAGGACCCGTGACGAAGAAATTCTTCCCTCGATTGTAAAGGTCAAATGCCCGGGACTGTTCGGGACTCAGTTGGATAGTCTGTTCGGGTAGAGGTTCGAGTTTGACGATTGGCGGTTCGCCAAAAGGTAATGTAGGAGCGGTAAATTCAGCCATTGTATGTATAAGTGATATTCCGCGAATTCATATAAATCAATTTTATGTACGAGATATGAAAATTGATTTATTAGGGAAGTATGTGATGTACGCAACTAAAATTACCACCCCAGCACTAACCAACTCAACATGTCCCCCCCAGTGTTAGTAATTACCACGCACGGCGCATGGGATATAGAAACAAACCATGATATCAACCATCGATATACTGCGGAGCGTAATATTCAATGGATTCGTGCGACTACCATCGGTTCACCCAACATACTATCCAACAAAACCCTTCGGTCCATCCCGCATATTGTCCGTGACCATATGAGATGCGATGGTGGCCCAGGAATGGCTGGACGACTGAGTCGCGATATGTGGAGTTTAGACCATGTAGGGGCTAGATCGACAATGGCCATCAAATTGCGAAATCCGCGGATAATCACACACGAACTCATGCGCGAATTTATCGCTGATGGAGATGGTGACATCCCCGCGTATAAGGCGCAAATTAATAGGGGGGCATATTCAACATATACATACCCACGTACCAGTCCTGTCCCAAACAAATTGTTCCAAATTATAAAAAGCGAATTCCAAGATTTGAAGACGAATGATCCAATTCGTTTCCGTGAAGATATGTTGCATAACAGAATGATGTTGTTTGTAAATAGTAGAGAGAAACATATTGATCTGACATGGTCGCCGTGGGATGAGACGTGCAGTCACAGATGTGAGCCATACCTGGCGGCACATAATCGCACCAACAACCAAGAACAATGGATTGAATGGACAATGGGTGATATAATGCGTCTCGCAGAACACGAACTTACGAAACGGGCGATGAAATTCGATGATTTGATTGTGTTGGATATGTCGTGTAATATGTTGGATTTGGACAATGATTTTGTATCAGATCGTGATGTCCGGTACGCAAAGAGAGAAATAGAACGAAATGCCATACCTGGATATATTATTGATTAGTAACGGGTGAGATGGTGAGATGGTGAGATGGTGAGATGGTGAGATGGATATAGTGCGGAATTGAGTGTTTGTTGATTTATCTCTTTGCTTGTAATGGAAACATTGCTTGGGCGGCACACAAAGAGAGAAATATCAAGAAATCGTCACGGAACAATTATTCCGAGATGATTTACATATGGAAAAATAAATAAATTTCGACGATGCGTCATTTTTTGGCGATTGCCCGGCTAATTTGTATTTTCTGGACCTGTGAAATATAATAGTTCGTCCTGTTCGTAGATGCGAAATGGTGGGTTATAGGGATTTTGAGCGTGGATATATCAACTCCGCTGACATCTAGGGCAATATTCGTCAAGGACTGGGCTATATTGGTCTGTCGTGACATACGCCGTATACTGTACCACTACATTAAATCTCTCTAATACGATTTCATGTGGTAATCCAACCAATCATCGGGGATGTATTTCGTCCCTCCATCATATACCACAGCGAGTCGCTCCATTACCAACATATCGTTCATGGATCCACCATCGATCCAAACTTCCGCCAGAATTCGTCCATACTTCTCCAACCGAACTCCGTGCAGTTCCACATCCTTACCCAAAATAACGTCACTGAGTCGCTGTTTCGCCAATTCCGCCACGGCCTTTTCCGATTCATTCTTGGTCCTCATTTCCGGACAATCGATTCCACTGAGACGGACTGAAAACCGGTACAGGTCAGAGAGGCCAGGCATGTATGTTGCGATGGTGATTGTATCCCCATCGTAAACTTTGACAACACGTCCTCGGGATACAGGAGGAATGTATGGAATAGTATCATTCCATTCAATGTTTTCAGGAAGCAATGGTGGATGGGCGGGTACACCAAAGAAGAACTTGTACGCGCGGTTGGATATGAATGATTTCATTTTAATGTAAAGAGAGAAATAAAACGAAACAAGAAGTTCAATTTTTACACACATCACACACATCACATCAACCGTCCCGAGTCGTGCAATTGTTCAAACGACAATGCCAGGGACCAGTCCATTTCGTTCAAATCCATGATCCGCCCGAATTCATCATACAGACTAATTTTCAATTGCTGGATATCAACCGGTCCGTGGTAATACCTAGTATTGTTAATGGTGGTTGACATATCATCACTCACATTGGCCTGGATACCCGCGTCCAATACATTCTCGAATGTAGATGTACTGATCCGGGCCAGTACATCGGATTTCATATTTCCAGCATTGAATGCCCCCATGTAATGCTCGTGTGAATTGTTGTTGAAATCCTCCACTCCGACATATGCGTATTTCGGGCCGCGCAGATCACACAACCCCTCGGACAATACGACCGCTTCGTTGGTTCCATATGCGATACTAATCCCCAAATCGTACCGGTCGGCCGAAAGAGGGGTTGCTGTGTATTCGGGTAACCTAAATCCCAGAATCCAGCCCAGCGTATTGGGCAATTCTATTCCAATATCATTCACATTGAAATCGTCCAATAGTTCGGTGAAAATTATTTTATATTCAGTGATTTGCCATACGGTGAATGTGCCATCGGGATTCGTGGAGTTTCCTACAAAGGCGCTTTTCCCAGAGGACCTATTTGTATTGTAAAAGAGACGTAAATTCGCAATTTTGTCGCGTAATTTTGATACAATGACTGTTTCGTACTCATCATCTTCGCCTTCCCATATATTTGGGTCGCCAAGAAACGAATTTTCGGCTATTTTTTCAGATGATGTACTGTCTTTAATTTGAGCCAAAAAAATCCCTGTCAATTTATCCTTGAGTGAAGTTTGGATCGCCGCATTAATCGTGTTTTGAAGAACCAGTCCTGGTCGTCTATCGGCGTACCATGCGAAATAGTTTCCATCTGGAATTACGATTTCAAAACTCATGGATTTGAGGCCGTTATTTTCACCTCCGTACCCCGTATCTCCATCAACCAACAGTGGGCCTCCTCTATCGGCGGTTTGTCGTTCCATGACAATCCCCGTGATCCAGAATTTATTGTTCTTGAGTGCGGACGATATTGTGTGGTACGTACATGGGATTTCATAGGCGGCCAATCGGGTGGAAATCACATCGGTGATTTTGTAGGGGAGGGTTATCGTGAAATCGGTGCTTCGGGTGGTGTAGTAATTATTGCGGAAGCGTGTATCCACATTGACGATTTTCTGAACGGTTTTGGGACGGATCATATCATGGCGTTTCTTGGAATTTGCCAAGTACTGGTTGAAACTCTCGAAATTCTTCCTCGGATCGCTCTGGTCGAACATCACATCGTCGGGTTTCCCATCGTTATCTATGTCGGTATCCAACGCATCCTGACCCAAGACGATTTCGCGTTTCAATCGATCCTCCAAATCATCAAAAAACTGGAGGGTCGAGTCATCAGTGTCGCCCTCGGCTGTGATGCTTGCGACGATTTTTTCTACTTGGGATTCAATGACCGATACGAGATTCGTGCGCGGAATTTCCAGGATATCATACAATTCATCGGTACTGTACCGCGAAATATCGTACACATCCTCGTACTCACTGAGGGTTGTGTTGGTAAGGACTGGGGTCGATTCACTCATTTATACATATGGAGGTGTTATGTATAAATCGTTACTCACCGAAATGTGTGACGGGGGGTCAAGGGGGAGAGGCCCCCTTACAATTGCTGTTCCACCAAGAGAGAAAAGGACCAATCGGCACCATTCAAATCCACCACATTTCCCCTGTCATCAATCAAACTCACTTTCATGCGGGTGATATCCACGGGACTGGAAAAGGCACGCGTATTGAATTCTAGACCCGAATTGATGTACGGAATGATTCCTCTCTCATCGGGTTTGATCTTATCCACGGAAATGATCGCCAGCACGTTGGGGCTACTGGGCGGCCGAACCCTATCGTACTTCCATCGGTCGGTCGCCGAATTATCCGTATTATGGCTGGCGAAATCGTGCATATTCACGAGCCCCCGCGATAACTGGGCGTTTGTGAAATCATCCAAGACTAGATAAAAGTAGCGGGGACCATATGTATCAATCGCGGCTGGAAATGGCGTGGGGCTGTCGTGCTTGGCTTCCGCCACCACCGTCTCCCCCATCCCTCGCCACCCCAACGCCCATCCCAAACTACTGTTGAGTTTCGTGCGCTGGTCGCACCCCTCGGAGAAATTATACGATGTGTCCGTCTGGGCGTAGAATGTAAGGGAATGGTCGTCGGTCGCATTGTTGGTTGCCGTGGTTTTAAAATTCGAGTAGTTCCAGGATACATCAACGCCTTCACTGACCATTTCGGCTTGTATTTGTGCTACAAGAGATTCGGGTGTATAATTCCCATCGGGAATATCTATTCCACTGGTATCCACCCACATCCTCGTGTTCCCGTACTTCTTGGAGAAGGCGTACCAGGTGGTGGGAATATGGACCGCGTACAGTCGGATACACTTTATATTCGTCAAATGTTCTCCCAAATCAAATGTATAGTCGGTCGCCGACCCAGCGATATCCTGGCGATATTTACTGTCGATATTCACAATCCGAGATGTGGTATGTTTCACATGGGGGTTGTATACAGTGGGGAACATCACCGGGTGAGTTGTCTCTGCCATCTTGTGGATAGATTCCAATTCCAATTTGAACTTGATCTGCACGGCACCGAGGAAGGATTTGAATGCGTCTCCGCTGCCCCCACCACCACCACCACCCACTTTCGAATCGTAATCACTGATTCGCGTCATAACCTCCTCGTACGTATACGGCTTCCTCAACTGAAACATCTCCTCCAACTCGCCAATCGTGTAATTAGCCACATTCATGTTCATCGTCTCGATACACGTTATAGAGAGAAATGTGTTGTGATACTATCCGTATCACATTATCAATTGTATGGTAAAATTGATTTAATACTATTGTATATTATTATTATCATACAACGAAAATGGTTAAATACAATCGCGAACAATGTGGGAAAGAAATCTCTCACAACGCAGTTGAAGAACAATTTGAAGTTACACAGAAGAGGGAAATTAAATATATTGATCTGTTTAGTGGTTTAGGTGCGTTTCATACAGCGTTTGATAGAAATAATAACCTCCAGAATGATGTTAATTATACTTGCGTGTTGGCAAGTGATATTGATGAAGGTGCTAGAAACATATACCAAGAAAACTATGGACTAAAACCAGAAGGAGACATAAATAGGGTTAACATAGATACTATGCCGGATTTTGATATCTTGTGTGCGGGATTTCCCTGCTTCGTTGCCGGAACGATCGTTCTCACCAAGGATGGGTATAAGAGCATTGAGACGGTTGATATATCAGATACACTCATGACACACACGGGATCATTTCAGCGAATTCTAAATTTACAACATAAGGTATACACGGGTCCCCTGTATAAAATCAAAGCGAAATACCATCAGCCAATCGAGTGTACCCCCGAACACCCCTTCTATGTTCGTGAGAAGACCAGATCATGGAACAACGAACTCCGCAGATACGATATTTCATTTAATGAGCCAGAATGGAAAAAGGCGTGTGATCTGAATGACACGCATTATCTGGGGATGAAAGTCAACACCCACAGTATAATTCCCGAGTTCACGTTTGAACGGCCAACAAATCAGCACGCGACCAAAAAACACAACATAACGTTGGACGATCCAAACGCATGGTTCATGATGGGATTCTTCGTTGGTGATGGATGGATAGAGGAAACACTGAAATCCGATATGCGAAGTATGAATAAAATACGTTTTGCGATAAACTCGAGCGATACGGAAACAGTGCTTTCCAGGATCACCAGTGTGTTGCCAATCACCGATAAGAAGTGTCCTTCTGGAGATTCAAGTGATAAATATGGGTGCAGTGATTTCGTGTGGTTCAATATACTGAAGAAGTTTGGGAAATACGCACATGGAAAACGGATTCCTGAATGGGTACAGGATGCACCAGTGGAATTTGTCCGGGAATTCTTGGCTGGATACATCGCATCAGATGGGTCTGTAAATAAAAAAGGGTCTCATTCTATCACTACCGTTTCGGAAAACCTGGCATTGGGCGTACAACGACTGTACCTGAAACTGGGACACTTGTTTGGCGTTGAAAAAACCATTCGACCGAAAACCACCGTTATCCAAGGACGAACTGTGAACCAACGCGACACCTACCGTATCAGTGGATACACAAGAGAAATTGTCAGGAAACAATCCTCTTTTATTGAAAACGGGTACGTGTGGTATGTACCCTTCAAAATAGAGACCTCCCCCGTGCAAAATGTACCCGTGTATAATTTTGAAGTTGAACATGACAACAGTTACGTGGTGGATAATGTTATAGTGCATAATTGCCAGCCCTTTAGCATCGCGGGCAATAAAAAGGGGTTTGAAGATGAAACTCGTGGTAATCTATTCTACAAAATACTGGAAATAATCGACAAAAAACAACCGCAAACATTGCTGCTTGAAAATGTCAAAAACCTTCACGCCATTCATAACGGAGAAACATTCAAGTTTATTAAAAATGAAATTGAGAAGCGGGGATACATTGTCAGTTACAAAGTAATTGATTCTCGATACTATAATTCCCCACAGTCAAGACAGCGTGTATATATTATTTGCGATAAAAGTAAGGAATATAATTTCAGGGATGTAAAGAATCCAATTGTTCCGGTGTCGAGCATCATAGATAATAGTATCACAAGTTTCTTGAGTTACGAGGACAAGTATACATTGGAAAAATGCAGTGAAAAAAGTATGATGAAATACAAACTGATGAATAAGAAATCGGGCAAGGGGGGAAGGCAGGGCGAGCGTGTATACCGTACGACTACCTGTGGCCCAACCATATGCGCTTCTTCTGGTGGACTCGGTGCAAAAACGGGGTTGTACGATTTTGACGGAAAAATTAGAACCTTGACCGTAAACGAAACATTAAAAATGTTTGGGTATGATGCGTCGTATAAATACGAAACATTGACAAACAAAAGAAAAATGTTGTTTTATCTGGGAAACAGTATAGTGGTAAATGTGGTAGAGCAACTCATCGCAGACTTATAGAGAGTGCTACATTGCACAGTTAACATCCTCTACCGTAAGTACCCACCCTTCTTTTTGAGCAGGTACCGATCATACGAGCCGTGCTTTCCTCCATATTTACTTGTTTCGGGCGTATCTCCACACGAATGACATGCACTGGCCGCGGCCAAATGGGAGAGTCGCGTTCCCGCCGCGTAGCCCGTACTTCCATCGATCCTCAGTTGAACCATTGGTTGGTGAGTGAGCATAGCCTGTTTCCTGGGGTTGGGTGCGGCATCCACCCCATTGGACGACCATGGTTCCTTGAGGGCATATCCCCCCACACCATCGCACACATACATGTGTCTCAGTTCCACGCAGTCCAACCAAGTCTGTTTTGTGATGATTGATTCCGGCATCTCTATTATATGGGGAGCAAAAATTGATACGGTTAAACAATCCATTCCCCATGGTACCAATCATACAATGTCTCCCACACTATACCCGTGCGGTACATGCAGGAAAACCTATAAACGAAAAATATACCATGACCGACACACGGCAACATGTAGGATTCTCCACATGTCGCCCCTCGAATTGGATCGCGACATTGACGGCCACGAACCCCTCCCCAGTCATCGGGAAATGTTTGCAGTGATCCAATCACTGGCCGCCCGGTGCGAACGCCTAGAGCAGAAAGTGGGTACCATATCGACATCGATGAATCGTTGCCGGAGAAAATTGGATGTATGTGAATGGCTCAATGAATCGGGCGAGTCGCCCACCGCATCCCTGTGGGAATGGCTGGAAACTAAATCGGTCACTGATGCAGAATTCGACGGGTATACGCGAATCAAATTGTGGGATGTGCTGGCGGGAATGTTGGCGGGGTTTGTGACCGCAACAGATAACACTGCCCCGGTTCGCGCCATAACATCGCGGCCCCACGACCTATATGTGTGGGATGGGACCGTGTACACGGCAATCACGGGCGAAGATATGGAACGACTCTGTACGAAACTGACCCGCATCCTGTTTGGGGGGTTGGTGCGGTGGGGGGAACGGAGCGAGCGGGCGATGAGTCGCACCGAGTACTGTATGGAGTACGCGCGAATAGCCGGTCTGTTTTCAGCCCAACAATCAGGGGCGACAGCGAGTCGCGTGAAACATTTGGTTGGAGGAATGATTTCCGAGCATGCGGAGATGGTTGTGTTGGAAACGTGAGTAACGGTTTTGTTCCGTTTTAAATCTTCAAGGGTGTAATTTATTCATACGTCAGTGTATTTTATAAATAATAGACAAATATTTTTTTATATGGACAGTATACACTATATTTATATAGATTAATGATTGAAACCATTATTGCCGGCGGAATTGCAGGGATTGTAGAAAGCACGTGCTGTCATCCTTTCGATACAGTTAAAACAACCATGCAATTAAAAAACTCACGGTGCGTGTCTGCCCAGAATCCATTTAACGTTGCCAGTACAATCATAAAACAAGATGGATTTTTTTCTTTATATAGAGGGTTAACTGCTGTTCAACTAGGAATAACGCCTAAAATGGCTGTGCGATTTTCATCCTTTGAAAGTTATAAAAAACTAATAGTCGGCGATGGTACAGATATCGCGTCAATTACACCGCTTCAAACCTTTGCGGCAGGAATCGGTAGTGGAGTAACAGAAGCATTGCTTATTGTAACTCCAACAGAAGTATGTAAAATTCGCATGCAAAGCAATGTAGGAAATGTAGGAAACAAACCCACTATGGGGGTTATACAAACGGCAACTCAAATTATTAAATCAGAGGGCATAGGAACTCTGTGGCATGGTGCAACTCCTACCGTTCTTCGCCAAGCAAGTAATCAGGGTATTAACTTTACTACATATTCCATTCTTAAAAAAAAATTTATATCGGACCCAAATGACGAATTCGCATCAGCAAAACATTTAGTTCTTGGTGGATTGAGTGGTGGATTGGGTCCAATATTTAACAACCCATTAGATGTCGTTAAAACTCGGCAGCAAAATGGTTTGCGGAGTGAGTATCCGACAATAATTAAGAGCATTCAAAAGATTGTTAAGAATGAAGGGGCTATATCTTTATGGAAAGGTTTGATACCACGTCTAATGAGAATAGTACCAGGACAAGGAATAACTTTTATGACGTATGAATTTGTCAGAAAAAAATCTTGCTTATTCAAATCTAATCCATAATGTAACTCGATTGACCAATGAGTGATTCAAATAAACTTCGTCGTATGTTCTGTAAAATATATATTGTTTTTACAGAACATACAGAGATGATTGTATTTGATATGTGATTTGTTATAATGATGTGAAAAATTGAATAACGGTATGTTGATTTTTACGTCAAACAATTAATATACAAATACTATGAAATTCCCAGCACCCCCCCCTAAATGTATAGTAGGTCACGTGGCCCGCGTGTGTAATATTCCTGGTACATGTCGAGCCAGTGCAATGTTATTAAAAGAGTGGACTTCTCAGTGGATTTTCGCGAAACCAACCTTGGTTGTAGGGGGGGGCATCGGACGTGATACAATGCGTAATATGGAAACCGTCCAGGAACGACGCAAAACGATTCACCGTATTCATGAACTGACTTGTGCGGCCGACCTCGACATAGGATTTCAATTCAAGAACATGACCGAGTTTGGAGTGAAAAATATTAAGCGTACAGTGTGGAACGGTGGTACATATTTTGGAGTTTGTAATGGTGCATACATTGCAGGGAAACATGTGAAGTACGACGATTATTTGGGGAACCGCGTCAGCCATGCAGGATTGGGATTGTTTTCTGGAACGACGGTTGGACCCATGTTTCCAGGAATGGTCTCAAGTGATTCCATCACTTCCAGTGGTATTCCCGTAGACGTGGTGGATGCGTACGGTCAACCGCATACCGTGTGGTACAACAATGGTGGTACATTTCCAGGTCTGGGCGGGAGGAGCACGGATTATCGCGTGCACGCCGTGTACGACACAGACGAGGATTACCCTGCAGTAGTTTCCTTCCAGTACGGGTCGGGAACGGTGATTCTCAGCGGAATCCATCCAGAGTTTGACGGGGAGGGGATGGCCGAGACTTCGTACCGATTGTTCAATGGGATTTTCCGCAAGTTAGGGGTGGTGCGCGATTCTGTGTAATGGGGGGGGCGAGATGACCTCACTATATTATTTTTCCCACAAAATTGGATGTGAAAAATTGAATGTATGGATGTGTTCATTGGAAATCGTATACAAACCACCCAAAATGACCGAAACGTACGAAACGCACGAAACAATCCACCGAAAACTCAATGGAATTAGAAACTCCATTAACGCGCGCCAGGCATTTCCAACCAACGTGAACAAGTTGGGAAATGCCGGCGGTACCCCGCAACCGCCAAGCAAGCAATCGTTTCTCGATAGAACCAGAACCACCGATGAAATTGTACCGACGAGCCGTCCCATTATATGTATCGATCCAGAAGGATGTACGGATGCGGATGATGGATTCAATATCATCAGCAAAGATGGTATAGAATATTTGCTGCTCCATATAGCGGACCCCACTGAATATTTGGACGCGGATTCGCCGGTATTTGACAATATCCTCGCCCAAGGCCAAACCCGCTATTTGGTGGGGAGCAGGCCCCAGCATTTATACCCCCAATTGATTCTCGAGCGGGCCAGTTTGATTCTTCCCGCGGATGCATTGGGGAGCCAAGTCAAGACGGCGATCACTATTATTTCCACCATTGAAAAGGGAATTCCAACTGTAGTGGATGTAATCCAGAACCAAGTAATGGTCGCCAGGAACTCCCAACTTACCTATGAATCGGCGGCCCAAATCGTTTCACGAGCCGCACACGGTGCATGCGATACCCAATCGTCCCAATTGGAGCGGGGACTGGAAATATCCAGACAGATGACCGCGTCAAATGCGGCAACTGAAATTGTAATCCACCCTAAAAAATGGGAATGGTCGGTGACCCATCGGGGCGAAACGGTGTCATTCGCCAAAATATCCCAAACTGCCAGGGAGTTCAAGACGATGATTGCCAATTTCGCCAAATTCGCCAACCACGAACTGAGTAAATATTTGAGTACCCACGCCGATATGTCCGTGTTCCGGTCATGCACCATGTCGGCCCAACAGCACGACGACCTGGCGAAATTGGAAACGCCAGCCGCCCAGATGAAATTTATTCGCGGTAACAGTATTCGCGCGGAGTATACAACCGATGTTGCACCGCACGATATTATTGGGATTTCCACCTACACGCATTTTACCAGTCCCTTGCGTCGCGCGGTGGATACAATCGGGCATATACTCCTGAAATTAGTTCTCACCTCCACCGACCCGTCTCCGCGCATCATCGCATTGATGCGTACCATGGATGGGACGTTGGAGACCCTGAATACGGTCGCCTCCCAAATGAAGAAATCTCAATGGGACAGTGATAAGTGGGCACATTTCAAATATATCCATGCGTTGCTGGAAACGAATCGACCAGTGACGATCCAATACAAATGTGATACCATCGCCATCCTCGCCGGCAAACAATTGATGAACGTGGTGATTTTGAAAATCAATGATGTAGATACGCAACTCATATATACGGCGGAGACTGGTTGTTTGGATATGGCGGCGATGGATTGTACGGTGACACATACCCTACCGATAACCAGTATGTGTGTGGGGTGGAACTTGAATCAGGGAACTTTGCCCGAATTGGACTCATGTATAAAGAAATTTCATACATGAATGAGTGGGGGGTGTGTGTAAAAATTATATCGTATATGTATTTATTTTTTCACCGATTAACAAATTGGCTGGGAAGGTTGCATGGCAATTCCGCAAATTCCAGCATCGTTCTCACTATCGGTCCTGAGAATCTTGAGGTATCCACCCTCGCCCCATCCATCGCCCCAACTGTTCTTGACCAGCCAGTACTTCTTCCCGTCCTCCTCGCCGTACCCAGCAATCATAACTCCGTGGTCGAGACTGGTTCCGCACCTGGAACTGTCGAGAACACCTCCCGAGTAGAATTGGAAGGCGCGGGTATCGGCCTCAATGGCAATGGCAACAGGACCTCTGCTCACGGCCTCCTTGAGGTGGAGTTGGTTGTTGGGGGTGACATCCACACAGTGGTCCACGGTGACGGTGGGGGAGCACTTGACGCAAGTTCCGTCCTTGGCCGTGTAGGGAATATCCTTCTCGGTACACATGCCACTGTCGATCGCATACTCAAAGGCAGAATCCATGAGTCCGCCATTGCATCCGTTGTTTCCGTAATCGGTGGAACATCCAACCAACTGTTGCTCGGATAGGCTCACGAGTTCTCCGGTCTTCTTGAACCAGGCACCCTCCATGGCACCCGTGGCGGAGAACGACCAGCAACTTCCACACTGGCCTTGGTTCTTGACATCGGTGACCGCACCCTCGGTGCGCCAATCGACCGAGTCAGGGAGAGTGGCGGACTCGCTCTCGAACCTCTGGCAACTGGTGGCGGTGCGGTAGAGACCCGTCTTGGTATGGTTGGCGGTAAAACATCCAGCATCGCCAGCACCGCTGATCTTGGCCGCGCGAAATTCGTCGGCGGTCATATCAGCGAACTCGTTGATGTCAACATTGTATCCCTCGGCGATCGCATCATGTGAGTGGATGGCGTTCCAGTTCACAGCGAACTTGTCGAGGGCGGAGGCGATTTCCTCCACGGTATGGTAGACCTTCTCGTACTTGGCGATGAATTCGAGGAACTCAACGACGGGTCTATCTTCAAAGGGGTTGGTGAGAACATTGTCGAGGAACCTCTGGGTGTAGAGATTCATGTGAGCGGTGGCCGCAGGGGCGGCAAGTAGAGCGAGAACGGATGTGAGACGGAATTGCATTGTATGTATTGTACGGAGATATTATTTAGATGGGTTGAGGTTGTCACACACATCATTCGCATAGAAAAGATCACATGCAGGTCTCTTCTACATATTTGATATCTGAAAACGTCAAAAAAAGGCACCCAAAGGAGACCCCCTCGGCTTTGACCCAGACATTATAATTCGGTATATATAATGTCTGGGTCACGAAAATCTGGCTTCAAATTATGTGAAAAAACTGCATTTTCGGTTTAGCATGGGTATGGTAGTGTTTCTGGTTTTGAAATATTCGTTCCCTACCGTAAAATATTTTCGAGTCCAGAACCGGGTCAGAATTCGAAGAAAGATGGTACATTCGTATTCCTATAGGAAACATTCGTATTCAGTACATATATAGGAAAGAATGTGTCAAAAACCTATATGAAAAAGTATCCATATACATCATATTACGAACATGCCCGAGTACGAATGCATTACATGTAATTATGCAACGTCCCTCCGGCCAAATCTCGACAGGCACATGCAATCGAAACGCCACAAACGCATTACAACGGGCGACGTTACGGGTTCCAATGATAAGTATGTATGTATACATTGCAATTATTCTACCAATACACATTCGCCGTGGCAACAACATTGCAATTCGGCCACCCATATATCACAGATTTGTGGGAAAACTGAGTGGAGTTGTGTATGTGGGCGTTTCTTTCACTCATCAAAGGCAAAAACATATCACACACGTTCTTGTAATTCCACCCTACCCACGGTAGCAGAACAACCCACCCTACCCCAATCACAACCAATCGCCCCCACAGCATCGCCTGCCGATTCCGCTCTCATATTGCAAATGTTTCAAACAATTATGCAAGAGAATAGCAAGGTCATACAGGAGACCACCAACAAGGTCATGCAGGAGAACAACAAGGCCATGCAGGAGAACAACAATGCCCTAATCGAAGCAATTTCCAGTGGAAAGTTGGGTGCCACAACAAACAATACTCTGAATGATCACAGCACCACGACCAACACGATGAACCTGAATGTGTTTCTGGACGAGCACTGCAAGGATGCGATGAACCTTGCTGATTTCTTCGCCAAACTGAAAGTATACCAATCGGACCTTCCCGATGTATTGAATGTGAAGAATCCGAAAGCGATCAGCAACATCTTGCAACGGGAGTTGGGGAAGTTATCAATCACGGAGCGCCCGATCCACTGTACGGATGTGAAGCGGAAGAAGATGTTTGTAAAGAACGACGATAAATGGACGAGCGAGTGCGGTACGGACGGGATTGACCGTGTAATCAACAGTGCATGCGCCCATCAATACAATGCGTGGGGCGAGCGGGTTAGAAATACCGATAGGGAGGACCGCGCCGAGCAGCACTACGATGATACGGCGGCGATGGGAATGCATGTGGGAACGCGGGTGGGGGACTGGGATAAGCCTGGGAACCGAATGATGCAGGAGACGCAGAACGGGGTTTGTAATATGGTGTTTCTGTCAAAGGAGGATGCGAGGGATGTGGTGAATGAAAAGTTGAAGTAATAGCATTGCCAGATGACAAACCAGACTAATGGTCACCCATGTGGGCATCCACAAATTCCTCGCGCGAAACAATCTGGATATCGGTACCATCCACCGCATTCAATTTGCGCGCTTTCACCAATTTGGTGGAATTCCCATCCACATCCGCCTCCGTCTTGACAATCACATGAGTCGTGTTTTTCGATACGGTGGCGGATACGGTTGCACCCATGGCTTCCAATGATTTCTCAAATTCTTTATCGCGGAACCCGGTAATGACGATTTTCGTCCCATCCAGTGGTTTCGGAACAACTGTCACGGGTGTGGCCACCACTGTCACCCCCTCCCCCGCTGTCCCATCCACCACATCCGGGCTCACAACCGCCAACATATGATGCAATCCCGTGCGATCCACAAATTCCATAAAGACGGGAATCGCAACCACGAATTTCTCCGCGGTCTTCTTGGCCACCCCTTCCACCTGACTCAGCGCATACACTTTCGCCACCACATTGTCCCCGGAAGTGATGATCCCAGGAACCTGGTTGAGAATCGCGCGCAATTTCCTTTCCCCAAACCCGCGCCCGAACACTCCCGACGCGCTCATGATAGTCGCCAAATCAACCGCTTCCCATCGGGTGTTCATATTCGTGTGAATCTTCTCGGCCAATTTTTTCTTGAACCCCTCCACGGTGAGAAGGTCTTCCACGGACATGTCGATGATTTTGGGAATCGTATCGTACCCTGCATCTATGATGCGCCGGGTGTTTCCAATCCCCATCCCATCCACCTCCAATTTAGAGAAGAATCCAGCGATCCGCTTCAACCGCACCACGGGATTGGATTCCAAGTCGGCCACGAGGATATCCACTCCCGTGGCATTCCACGTGAATTGCGCGGTCGGCATCATGGGCTCTTCCGCGGGAACCACCACATCCATGATATGGGGAATCACATCCCCGCTGCGGACGATTTTCAACAAGGCTCCCACCCCAATCATATTGTCGCGGATATATTTCCCATTGAAGCCCGTGACGAACTCAATGGTAACTCCGCGCAATTTCACCGGCTCGATCCTGACCCGGGGTTTCAAGTACCCATCCTTGGACGGCGCCCACTCCACCGCCAGCACTTTCGCCTCTGCGGTCTGGTCGGACAAGACCTGTTTGAATGCGAATGCGTGCTTGGGGTTATCGGGCGTGCGCGGGTACACGGTATCGTCGGCGACAATAATTCCATCGGTCGCATAAGCGTGGTTCTCGCGGAAATCAACTAACCGCGCCGATAACAGTTCATTGGCGAGGGATGAAACCACCTCGTGCGGAACACTTGCAATACGATGTTCCGTTAAGAATTTGAACTGATCGCTCGGTTTCATCGCGGGCTCAATCACCTCGTATGCGATGAAATCCATATCATCGTATTTCCCGGGGTCGCGCGTGGTTTTGTTGATTACTCCGGAAACGAAATTTCGCGCATTGGCGAATTCCGCGCCGTACTTGGTATCGAACTTATCGTCACGAATTTCAAATTCCCCTCGGAGTATCATGGGCGACGAGGTGGGGAGTCCCATGTGCGGAATCAAGTGGCTCACATCCTGGCCGTAAGTCCCGTCCCCGCGCGTGAACATTTGCGGGGATTTCCCCTCCTCCACCACGTACATACCGCTCACCCCGTCCAATTTCGGGGTTATCACAAAGGGACCTTTGTAGGTCCGCATCCACGATTCCAGGGCTCCCGTATCGGGCTTGATCTTATTCATGGACGGCATGTTGCGCGGTAATTTCATTTTCCCTTTGGTGATTGGGGCACCCACCTCGTGTATCACTGGGTTCACGGGGTAAGTCCGCTCCACGTACTCTTTCATCACATCGTACTCGGCATCGTCCAGCACCGTCTCCCCCGCCACCGCATTGTAGTAGTCGGCGTTCGCCGCACGCACCATATCGGCAACTGTAGTTTCAGGAAGAGATTCCAACAGGGGAACTCCTTGATGTTTGAATTTGGAGAGGAGGGTGTGGGGTGTTTGGTGTGTGTGGGAGGTGTGGGAGGTTTCGGTGGTTGGGTTGGTGACCACCATCTCAATGTCTGGCACCGCAACCATGGGCGAAACATCCAATTGTGCGGGGGAGTTGGGGGGCGCGGTGGGTGCGGTGGGGGAAACGGGTGGGGGCGCGCGCCGGATATACCGAATATTGGGATTCTTTGCAACCGATTTCATGGGAATCTTGGATATGGGTTCCGAGACAACACCGTCCGCCACCAACACCAATGATTGGGTTCCCACCCTGTCCACGGGAGCCTTCATTTCCATCCCGAGAAACTCGAATATGGATTCCTCTGTGGGGAAGGGTTGGCTCACCATCACCCCCTTCTTCTTCCCATCCATCATGTGAATCCCATGTTCGTTCAGCGAGTACCCCGACTTCAGTGCATGGTGGCGCATCACCGTATTGAACGCCTTGGATCCCGTGAAATAGAGAATGGCAAATGCATATTCGGCGGGCGGCGAGTACATGAAATCCACGCGACGCGGTGTCCCTCCCTCAACCACAGCAACCACCATGCTCTTTGTTTTTCCCCTTGAAAGAATATCCACAATGTACCCATCGGTTATCATCCGGTCCATGGCCGCTACGAGAACCGAAGGATCCTTGGACATGGGATCATCATTCGTCACAATCACATCTATATCCCCCGAATTGGTCGTGCCCCGACGGTAACTTCCCACGATTTCAAATTTCGCATTGGGGACCGACGCGAACACCGATACCATGTACTGAGCCACGGTATCAATTTCCTCCCGAGGAATCCGCATTTGGATCTCATCATGGTAC
>Ga0307998_1000390_pt1 | contig 25071 bp, 25 predicted proteins | sample Davwhametageno37_FD_203147 | JGI IMG/M metagenome (GOLD analysis project Ga0307998, IMG submission 203147) | Marine microbial communities from Davis Island wharf, Antarctic Ocean - #37 | ecosystem: Environmental > Aquatic > Marine > Unclassified | place: Antarctic Ocean: Davis Island wharf... | reverse complement strand
ACCTGCCGAATAATGAGGCAATTATTGTACTAGCTGGTTATAGTAAAAATGGTTTTACTCTTGGGTATTCCTATGATCTTACTATTTCAAAGCTAAGTGCTTCTACTTCGGGTGGAGCACATGAAATATCAATTTCGTTGGAAATGGCATCTAAAAAAAGTCAACGAAAGAGACGCCGACGCACCAGACTAATGATACCTTGTCCTAAATTCTAGAATTAGATTCTATTAAATTTAAAGGAGGTAACCCTATAAAATAATACTTGTTAAGAGGAGAATGGAATACCTTTTACCAAGTACCCGCAGGTGAAAACAAAAAATCAGTGGGATTATCTATGTCGTAAAGATACTCATGCCCTATGGTATTTTTTATGCAAAAAGGCTCTAAAATATCTACAAGGTCAATGAATGAACCTAATGTGAGTGCGCAATAAAATGATTTTTCGTCATTAGTAATAATTCCTTCATCTGTTTCATAAAGCGCAAGTATCAAATTACAATTTCTAGGCTCAATAAAATCAACAAGTGAAAGGTCTAACTTCTCTCTATTATTAATTATTGTTTCTTCAATCAAGTCACGAAACTTAATTGCCTCTTCCTTATCAAAATTGTAGAGCCTTACGACATTGTCGTTAAATTCATTTATGTTCTTAATAAAGTCTAGTTCCATTAGTTTATCCTAAAGCCTCTCTTTGTTCTACCAGTCTAGGTTCAGAAACATAGTTGTCGTACTCCATTTCCTTATCCATATTGCCATTTGGACCTATTTCAATAATCCGTGTAGCAACTGTTTGTGTAAAAGTGTGGTCATGAGAAGTGAAAATTACCGTTCCTTTAAAATCGCGCAATGCATTGTTCAACGATTGAATGGCCTCTAAGTCCAAATGATTTGTAGGCTCATCCAAAATCAGTACATTTCCTTGGTTAAGCATCATTCTAGAGAGCATACAACGAACTTTTTCTCCACCTGAAATTACACTTGCACTTTTCAGTGATTCTTCGCCAGTAAACAACATTTTACCTAAAAACCCACGAATGTATACGTCATCCTTTTCGCCGGGAGAATAAGGACGTAACCATTCAATTAAACTATCTTGAGTTTTAAAAAACTCTTCGTTTTCGTTAGGTAGGTATGTTGTGGTAATGGTTTGTCCGAATTTAAAATCTCCTGTATCCGCTTTCGCCTCATCCATCAGAATTTTAAAAAGAGTGGTTACTGCAAGACTATTTTTAGAAAGTACTGCAATTTTATCTCCTTTGTTCACTTGAAAGGATAGCTTCTTGAACAATTGTTGATCGAGACGACTAGCGCTCAAATCATTTACTTCCAAAATCTGATTTCCAGCTTCGCGAAGTTGAGTGAAAATAACGGCAGGATATCTACGGCTACTAGCTTTTATGTCATCCACATTAATTTTTTCTAGCAATTTTTTTCTACTTGTAGCTTGCTTACTCTTAGAAGCATTTGCAGAAAAACGCAGGATAAAATCTTGTAATTCTTTTTTCTTAGTTTCAGCCTTTTTGTTGGATACAGATCTTTGTCTTAAAGCTAATTGGCTCGATTCGTACCAAAATGTGTAATTACCAGTATAAGAGTTAAGTTTACTAAAGTCTATGTCAACAATGTTGGTGCAAACTGTATCTAAAAAGTGCCTATCGTGAGAAACCACAATTACGGTGTTTTTAAATTCTAAAAGAAAATCTTCTAACCAACCTACTGTTTTTAAATCCAAATCATTGGTAGGTTCATCCAAGATTAAAACATCTGGATTTCCAAATAATGCCTGAGCTAAAAGAATCCTAACTTTTTGATTACCACTTAAATCTTTCAGTAAAGCGTAATGTTCATTTTCGGTTATTCCTAAGCCAGACAGTAAAGAAGCGGCATCACTTTCAGCGTTCCAGCCATCCATTTCAGCAAATTCTGATTCCAATTCGGCAGTCCGCATTCCATCAGCTTCTGAAAAATCAGGTTTAGCATAAATAGTATCCTTTTCTTGCATAATGCTCCACAAAGTTTCGTGACCCATCATAACCGTATTCAATACGCTAACTTCGTTAAACTCGGAGTGACTTTGGTTTAAAACAGCCATTCGCTTTCCAGATTCTAAAAATACATCTCCTGTATTTGGATTAATTTCACCCGTTAAAATTTTCAGGAATGTAGATTTTCCAGCACCATTCGCACCAATAACACCATAGCAACTGTCACCGTGAAATTTAATATTTACTTCATCAAAAAGAATTCGTTTTCCATATTGGAGCGAAACGTTTTTAGCTTCAATCATAATCTTATTATCTAGTGATATTTGTGCCCGAAAAGGCGGCGCGAAAGTAAGATTTTTTAAAGCGTGGTTAATGGATTTTTATTACAGATTTTAATTAGTAAGAATAGTGTGAATTAGTGTTTAAATAGATTTCGGGAAAACAAAAGCAATGTTTCTTTGTTTTTTGAATAAATCTATTAAACATTTCGATGAATTATTGTTTGTAAGATTTTGACATCTTTTAATTGGTAAAACTTGCTATTTTTTTTATTTAATATTAATTAATTAGAAATTATTGGTATTATTACGAATATGATATCAGAACAAATACTTCATTTTCTCTTAAATCTCAAAAAACCGGTCCTCAATACGGAAGGTGTTGAAACCATGAATCCATATGGGAATTTAGAAACAAGAGATTTAGTCAATAATTTTTACACCAAGTATTATTCTGATTCAAACAATCGCCTTGCATTTATTGGTATTAATCCAGGAAGGCTGGGTTCTGGTCTAACTGGAATTGGGTTCACAGATCCAGTTAATTTAGAAGAGCAATGTGGAATTGAAAATACATTTGGCAAAAAACGTGAGCTTTCTTCGCGTTTTGTCTATGATATGATTGACGGATTCGGTGGAGTAGAGCAGTTTTACAATCACGTTTACATAACCTCCGTTGTTCCTTTGGGGTTTACTCAAAATGGAATCAACTTGAACTACTATGACATAAAAGAATTGGAACATGAGCTTAAACCCTATATAATTCAACAATTCGAAAAACAACTGCCTTTCTTACGTACAGATGTCGCTTTTTGTATAGGCAAGGGTAAGAACATGAAGTTTTTGGAAAAGCTGAATAAGGAGAAAGGGTATTTTGATAAGCTGGAGGTTTTACCACATCCTAGGTGGGTAATGCAGTATAGGTTAAAACGAAAACAAGAATTTATTGATCAATTTGTAAATACCATTGGAGGCTATTGTAATTTTTGAAATTACTTGCTAGAATCTAGAAGCTTTTTATAATTTCAACAATTTAATCACATCTTTCGACTCTATTTCCTGAATTTCGCCAACTTTCATATTTCCTAATTCTAAACCTTCTATTGAAACCCTAATTAATCTTAGGCAAGGAAAACCTACAGCGGCGCACATTTTCCTCACTTGTCGGTTTTTACCTTCTATTAATTTTATTTCTATCCAACTTGTCGGTATAGATTTTCGAAATCGAACTGGTGGATTTCTTTCGGGGAATTCAGGTGAATTTTCTCCTTCCAATAACTTCGCTTTGGCCGGAAGTGTATCGTACCTCTTTTTGCCAACTTTTATGTTTACTCCTTTTTCTAGTTGAGAAATAGCTTCTGATGTCATCTCTTTTTCGACCTGAACATGATAAGTTCTTTCGTGTTCATTTTCTGGATTTAATAATGTGTAGTTCAGTTTTTTATCATTAGTTAATAGAAGTAAACCTTCACTATCTTTGTCGAGTCTACCTACAGGGTAAATATCTTTTTCTACGTTCAGAATTTGCCCCAGTCCAGAGTTTCCACCTTCATCAGAAAATTGACTTAAAAAACCAAAAGGCTTGTAGAGGACGTAGTATTTATTCATTGCTTCAAAAGTGCTGAAAAAATCTGTTGAAAATATTTTGATTTTTTTGTTCCGTAAAACAAAAAACTAATTAAATTAGCATTCTAATTATATTAGTAATAAAGTTAATTGATAGCAGTCATGAATATAGCTCAGAACCTGAAGTACATTAGGAAGAATCAAAATTTGACACAAGCTGATTTCGCAAAAAAAATTGGAGTAAATAGATCGTTAATAGGAGCCTATGAGGAAGCTAGAGCAGAACCTAAGCTGAAAACATTACTTGCTATTGCGCAGCACTTTGGTTGTTCACTCGATGATTTGGTTAGCGGAGATTTAAGTAAAGGAAAAGGTGAAAAAATGTATAAGGTGGATATGCCGGGCAATTCGTTGCGCATTTTACCCATTGCTATAGATAGGGCTGAAGACAAAGAACTCGTGAGTTTGGTGCCTGTAAAAGCCGCTGCGGGGTATATGGCAGGCTATGGCGATATAGATTTTATAGAAACACTTCCGCATTTTATGATGCCTTATCCCGAGTTACCACAAGATCGTACCTATCGTGTATTTCAAATTCAAGGAGAAAGTATGTTGCCGCTATTATCGGGTTCCTATGTGCTTTGCGAGTACATTCAAAACTGGAAAACCATTCGCAGTGACGAATGTTATGTTTTACTCACCCAAGAGGATGGTGTGGTTTACAAACGTGTTATCAATCATTTGGAAGAAAAAAAGGAGTTGCTTTTAAAATCTGATAATCCAGAGTTTGATCCCTATACTGTTGCAGCCGATAAAGTTATGGAGGTTTGGAAAGCAGTGGGCTATACGAGTTTTCAATTACCCGATGGAAACTTTCAGCCAGTGGGCATGCGCGAACTTACACAGCTGGTTATGGAAATGAAACGCGATGTGGATGGGATGAGCCCTTTGAAAAACTAGCTATAGCTTCTCGCCACTAGTCTGTCTTAAATACGTAACGTCATTCTGAAAATGTAACTGTAGTGAAGTAGTTATTCAGAATCTGTTTAAGTAAAAGTCTACTTGAAACAGATTCTGAATGCCTATCTCATTACTTCGCTGCGCTTCGTTTTCGAGGACGGTTCCATAATGACATTATTAAATGAGGGAATATTGGGGGTATATTACTTCGAACAAAAACAGAACGACTTTCTATGTTGGGATGACGAACAATTTGGCGCGAAGAATAGGAGAGCATAAAGCAGGAGAGGCTCCTAGTTTCACTAAACGATACAATGTAAGTGATCTAGCAATTGCACGAGAAAAACAATTAAAGACCTGGCATAGGCAATGGAAATTGGATTTGATAGAAGAGTTTAACCCAACAATGAGGGATATGTATGAGGATATTTTATAAAAGGAATAATAGATAGTGCGAACAAATAAAAACGAAGTAGTTCATATGGACCTCGATACATTTTTTGTGTCCGTAGAGAGGTTAATTGATAGTAGGTTAAACAATAAACCTATACTAGTTGGCGGGACAAGTGATCGTGGGGTGGTAGCAGCCTGTAGCTACGAAACGCGAACTTTTGGCGTTCATTCTGGTATGCCTATGCGAATGGCTCGTCAACTCTGCCCTGAAGCAATTATTATTCGAGGCAATACATCCAACTATACCAAGTATTCTAAAATGGTTACCGAAATTCTACAGGGAAGTTTGCCTATTGTAGAAAAATCGTCGATTGATGAATTCTATGCTGATATGACTGGTATGGATAATTTTTTTGGTACATACAAATTGGCCTCTGAGCTTAGGCAACGTATCATCAAAGAAACAGGCCTACCCATTTCCTTTGGTTTGTCAACCAATAAAACCGTGTCGAAAGTGGCTACTGGTGAGGCGAAACCCAACAATCAAATTTTGGTTGAAAGCGGGAATGAAAAACTTTTTTTGGCGCCTCTTTCCGTAAAGAAGATTCCTATGGTAGGTGATAAAACCTATCAAACCCTTTGTAATTTGGGGGTAAAAAAAATAATAACCGTTCAGGAAATGCCCATTGAAATGATGGAGCGGGTCTTTGGTAAAAGTGGTCGCGTAATTTGGAAAAAAGCCAATGGCATTGACAATTCACCAGTAACTCCACATGTAGAGAGGAAATCTATTTCTACCGAACGCACCTTCGATAAGGATACTATTGATGTGGTAAAACTCAAAGGGATAATGACGGCGATGGCCGAAAACTTGGCTTTTCAATTGCGGCGTGGAAATAAGCTAACTTCTTGTGTAACAGTAAAGGTACGTTATTCTGATTTCAATACACATACCCTGCAAAAACGGATTCCTTATACTGCTTCCGACCACCAGTTGGTCGTTATTATCCAGGAGCTTTTTAAGCGATTGTATAATCGCCGTTTACTGGTACGACTTATCGGTGTGCGTTACAGTTCACTAGTGGGTGGAGGCCATCAGATAAATCTTTTTGAAGACTCAGAAGAAATGATGAACCTTTATCAGGCTATGGATAAAATGAGAATACGATATGGAGATAGAGCCGTGGTTCGTGCATCAGGGATGCAAGCTAAAACAATAGGACGTTTTTTTAATGCTTTTAGCGGAGAACCGCCGACACTACTTGCAAATCGTCGCCAATTAATAATGCAAAGTAGTCATTCTGAACGCCTGTCTTAATACGCACTTCGTTTCGTTTTCGACTACGGCTTCAGAGTGACGGATAAGAACAAATAAAAAATCTTGTATATAAACACCCACACCTATTATTCCTTTAAGTACGGTGCCATAGCGCCTGAAGAGTTGCTGAAACAAGCAAAAGAATGGGGCATTTCTGTGTTGGCGTTAACGGATATTAATAGTACTTCGGCAAGTTTAAATCACGTACGAATTGCGCATAAATATGGAATAAAACCTGTATTGGGAATCGACTTTAGAAATGGGGCTCAACAGCAATTTGTGGCTTTGGCAAAAAACAATGAAGGATTTGAGGAAATCAATATTTACCTGACTAAACACTTGCACTTAAAAGAGAAGATTCCATCTCGAGCACCTTCATTTAAGAATGTATTTGTTATTTATCCCTTTCATAATTATAAAGGTAGAAAATTGCGAGATAATGAGTTCCTAGGGGTCTGTTCGCAAGACCTTATAAAATTGCAGCTATCCAAATGGACTGACAAAAAGAAAAAGCTAGTTGCATTGCAGACCGCCACTTTCCGAAATAAACGTGAATATAATGCCCACAGGCTTCTAAGGGCCATCGATAATAATTGTTTACTCAGTAAATTACCTCCAGAAGAGGTAGCTCCAACGACTGAACTATTCCTTTCTCCAGAAAAAATAGAGGCAGCTTATTCAGATTTACCTCACCTTGTCAAAAACGCTAATAAGCTACTTGAAAAATGCTCAATAGAGTTTAATATTAATGGCGGAAATGGTACGGAAGAGGTGGAAGGTAAAAACCTAAAAACTTATACGGGTTTGGCTTCCAAGGACCAAAAGCTATTGCGTAAATTGGCTATGGATGGTTTGGCTTACCGTTACGATAAACCAGATAAGGCCATTCTCTCTAGAATTGATAAAGAACTAGAAATAATAGAACAAAAAAATTTCGTGTCTTATTTCCTAATCAATTGGGATATTGTGAATTATGCCCGACGCAAGGGGTATTTTTACATTGGAAGAGGGAGTGGAGCAAATAGTATAGTTGCATATTTATTACGAATCACAGATGTTGATCCTATAGATTTGGATTTGTATTTTGAGCGGTTTATCAACTTGTATCGGCAAAATCCACCAGATTTCGATATTGACTTTTCGTGGAGAGACCGGCAAGATGTTACGGATTACATTTTCAAACGATTTCCGAATACGGCATTACTTGCTACTTACAGCACTTTTCAATATAAAGCAGTAGTACGAGAACTTGGAAAAGTGTTTGGTTTACCTAAGCATGAAATTGATCGATTAGCACATGCTCGAGGCAATCTGGGTAAACTGGATGATTTAGCACAGTTGGTTATGAAATATACTGCTCTGATTCAAGGTTTTCCAAACCACCTAAGTATTCATGCAGGTGGAATTCTGATTTCTGAAAAGTCTATCCAATGTTATTCTCCCACCTTTATGCCTCCTAAGGGTTTTCAAACAGTACAATTCGATATGGTTGTGGCAGAAGATTTGGGACTTTATAAGTTCGATATTTTAGGACAGCGGGGGTTAGGTAAAATAAAGGATGGGGTGGAGCTAGTGCGAATTAATAATCCAAGAGAGCCAGCAATCGACATCCACGATATGAAACGTTTCAAGAAAGATAAAAAAGTTCGAGAAATGCTTCGAGAAGGTAAGGCAATTGGTTGCTTTTACGTTGAGTCTCCTGCCATGCGTATGCTTTTGCGAAAACTGAAAGTCGATAATTATTTGGGGCTGGTCGCAGCCAGTTCTATAATTCGTCCTGGGGTAGCAAAAAGTGGGATGATGCGTGAATACATTCTTCGGTATCGTTTCCCAGAACGACGTAAAACTGCCCATCCTGTTATGTTGGACATTATGCCAGAAACCTTTGGTGTAATGGTGTATCAAGAAGATGTGATTAAAGTAGCTCACTATTATGCTGGGCTTACTTTAGGTGAAGCCGATGTACTACGTAGAGGAATGTCGGGCAAGTACCGTTCGCGTTCTGAATTTCAAAAAGCCAAAGAGAAATTCTTTTCCAATTGTAATGAAAAGGGTTATCCTTTTGAAGAAGTGGCTGAAATATGGAGGCAGACCGAAAGTTTTGCTGGTTATGCTTTTTCTAAAGGTCATTCGGCTAGTTATGCAGTAGAAAGTTACCAGAGTTTGTTCCTCAAAGCCCACTATCCTTTGGAGTTTATGGTGGGTGTAATTAACAATGGGGGTGGATTTTATCGTACTCAGTTTTACATTCATGAAGCCAAAATGCACGGAGCCAATATTGAAGCACCTTGTGTAAATAAATCGGAGTACGAGAGCACTATTTATGGAAAAGATATCTACTTGGGAATGAATAGGATTAATGAGCTAGAGAGTAGGGTAGCTGAGCAAATAGTAGTTGAACGCCAAGTGTATGGAGCATATAAAAATTTCGACGATTTTGTGGATAGAGTGGCTATTTCTATTGAACAGATTACTATTTTGATACGAATAGACGCTTTTCGATTTACAGGTAAAAATAAAAGGCAACTGCTCTGGGAGGCTCATTTGAAGCTTAGTAAAGAAAAGAAAAGAGAAATTGTACGTAATGAACTTTTTGAAGTAAAACGAAAAGAATACAAAATGCCCAGTTTAGAAGTCAGCCGTATGGAAATGATTTTTGACCAAATAGAATTACTAGGTTTCCCTCTGGTTAATCCCTTTGAGCTTTTAAGTGAGAGACCCAAGAATAAGCTCTTGGCTGCAGACATGCCTGAGTTTTTAAATAAAAATATGACTATTTTAGGTTATATGGTTACGATTAAACAGACTAAAACAAGCAAGGGTGATCGTATGGATTTCGGAACATTTATTGACTCTGCGGGGCATTGGATTGATACGGTTCATTTTCCGCAAGTAATAGCTCAGTTTCCGTTTCGAGGGCGAGGGGTTTATGCGATTACGGGTAAGGTAGTCGAGGAATTTGGGTTTTATAGTTTGGAAGTTGTCCGACAAATTATGTTAGAGACAACTGAAGATCCTAGGTATACGGATAAGAAAAAATCCAATAGAATTAGTCTGGTTAAAAGTGTGGCAGTCCAAGAGTAGAAGATTATAAACTAAAATGTAAAAGTAAATTTAGTTTAATATCGTCTAATTCCAAAGCGAAACATAATCACTTTTTTAGAATTTAATTGTCTGTTAAATATAAAATTAAACGATTTTGGCGTTTTTCTTCTATCCATGAATTTCAATTCTTTTATTGTTTTTATTCTTTTGGGAATTATTGTTTTTCCAACAAACCTAGTTGCACAAAAAAGAGGTGGAAAAAATAGATCTATAGTACTAAACGATAAAGGAAGCAAACTATCTATTCTTAGTAAAGTTGTCAATGAGAAAAAACATCTGCTTCCTTATACACCAATTGAAGTTTATTCAGCAACCGATTCTCTAATAATAGCTGGCGGAAAAAACGATTATAAAGGTTTATTTGAATTAAAAGTTCCTAAAGTAGTTTACTATTTACAGATTAGTTTTTATCTCTAAAAATTAAGACTGATTCCAATGTTATGATAGAAAAAGCTGACGTTCAACTAAAATTAATTGCCAAAATAGATGTGCTAATTGGCAGAAAAAACGCACTAGATTTGGCGGAGGTGAATTTGAAGGCGGAGATATGGGAGGATAATTTAATCCTTTACACATCTAAACCCAAGATGCCGCATTCCTGTATCTTCCGAAATCCCTTCTCTTGCACTATTCCTATAGTTTTCACAATAGGATACATGACATAGAAATGAACCGCCTTTGTGCACTCTTTCAGTAGCATAAGGTTCTTGCGGGTTCCAACTTTTGTTAGGCCCTTTTGGATTTTCACACAACGTAATTCCCTTCATTTGATCGTAGTAATTTACAGCATACAAGTCAGAACACAATTCCCAAACATTACCCGCCATATCGTAGAGCCCGAAGTCATTTGGGGGATATTGTCCAGCAGGTGCAGTGCCATAATAACCATCCTCTAATGTATTGATATGTGGGAATTCCCCTTGCCAAATGTTCGTCAATTGAATTCTACTCGAACTGTCCTTGATAGGATCGAGATTTCCCCATGCGAAACGTGCATTTTCAATTCCTCCTCGAGAAGCATATTCCCATTCCGCTTCAGTTGGTAGTCTTTTGCCACTCCATTTACAATAAGCGAGGGCATCTTCATAAGCAACATGAACCACAGGGTGATTCATTCGGTCAGCAATGTCAGAATCTGGCCCATCAGGATGCCTCCAATTGGCACCAATTTTCCATTTCCACCATTGGTTAATATCGTTTAAAAGGACTTTATGATTGGGTGGTGAAAAAATTAGTGAACCTGCTTGAAGAATGCTATCTGCAGGCTTGGGAGTGCCAGGAGCAACTTGAGTTTTTATTTGTTCCCAATCTACATCTCGTTCCGCAATTGTAGTATAATTAGTTGCTTTGGTAAATTCTGAAAATTGAGAATTAGTTACTTCTGTTTTATCCATCCAAAAACTATTTACTCGTGATTTATGTGCAGGATATTCTCTTCGATATTCATCTGAAATGGTTGCTCCTTGAGTAAATTCCCCTCCAGGAATCCAAACCATATTGTTGGACTGTTTTTCATCATTCAACTCCTTAACCTTCGAATTGTTGGTCTTGTATTTGGATTCACAAGACCCCAGCAACAAAAGAAAAGCGCTAATACAAGCTATTAAAATTGATTTTATCAATGGAATAAAATTAATAAGAAATGAATGTTTCTAAAGTTTTTTGGTAACCCAAATCAATCATTTCTTGAGAACGATCAAAATCGTAAGTTCCACATGCGTTTCGTGCAATAATAATTTCTATATCTAGAGGATAGGAGGCTATTTTTTGTATTGCAATTGTACTTTGTATAGTATCAAATGCTTTGTTACTAACATTATACATTACCCATGATGGAATTTCTTTAAATCCAGGAGCTTTTTTTAGTTGATAAAATAACGCATTGAAATTAGTACTGGTGTCATTTGTATCTTCCTTTTTAGGTTTTTCTTTTTGTTTATGTTCTAAGGATCCTCCTGAATTTATAGTAACCTTCAAATCAGTATCATCACCAAAAGTTGGAGCAATTGGAACAGGATTAAGCACACCACCATCTACTAGTTTTATTCCATTTAATTCATAAGGGGTAAAGAATAGGGGCAGGGATACTGAGGCTCTGATGGTATTAAACAAAGAACCCTTATTGAGCCAAACTTCTTTTTCGTTTTCGAGATCAGCGGCAACGGCTGAGCCAATAGAACAACCTACAACCAATTTAATTTGATACTTGTTTTCTTCTAGATATTTTATTACTCCCAAATGGGCAATACCACTTGCTCCGCCGATTCCTAGTACTAATGAGACTGTTTTAGGCATATTTTTTCAGCTTGATTTAATTGTGGTGAAATTACATTGAAAAGTGGATTTAATATTTATAATATCCTAAAAGTTTGCACCAGCCTCAGTAAATTCATTTTTTATTTTTCCCAAATTAAATACAATAAATCGTTCAAAAAGTTGGTGAAAGACTAAAAAATTTAAGAATAAAGGCAAATCCAAAATGAATAAACAAGCCTCATTTTTTCTTATTATTGGCACAATAAAAAACTATGAGTAAAAATTTCAATAGCGGCGGTTCAATGGGAACACTTCCCGTTTTTATGACCGCAATTAGCACCATTTTAGGTGCTATACTTTTCTTGAGATTTGGGTATGCAGTTGCTAATGTTGGACTTATAGGTGCCTTAGCAATTATTTTACTTGGTCATTTAGTTACTATCCCAACTGCAATGGCAGTTGCCGAAATTGCCACAAATACAAAAGTGGAAGGAGGTGGAGCTTACTACATGATATCCAGATCATTTGGACTCAACATTGGAGCTTCAATAGGAATTGCTTTGTATTTTTCGCAAGCCATTAGTGTTGCATTTTATGTGATAGCCTTTGCCTTTTCTTTTGAACCAATAAGTGAAATTATTTTTAATTATTACGGTTTTTATGTTTCAAATACGGTTGCAGGTTTGGTTTTTATGGCACTGTTGGCTCTTCTCATGCTCACCAAAGGGGCGAATATTGGAGTTAAAGCTCTTTATTTGGTAGTGGCTGTTTTGGTAGTTTCTCTTGCCATGTTTTTTGCCGGCGACGTGTATTCTCAACCCTCCCTTGACATTAGAGAAACGATTAAAAGTCCAGACGATTTCTTTTATGTTTTCACTATCATTTTCCCAGCATTTACAGGTATTGCAGCTGGTTTGGGATTGTCAGGTGATTTGAAGAACCCTAAAATTTCTATTCCAAACGGTACACTTTGGGCAACTATTACAGGCATTATTGTTTATGTGGCAGTGGCTTTCAAATTATTTTATTCTGCAAGTTTAGAAGACCTAGGAAATACGGATGTTTTAATAATGGGGAAAATCGCCATTTGGGAACCAATAATTCCCATTGGTTTAGGCTGTGCCGCTATTTCATCTGCTCTTGGATCTATTATGATTGCTCCACGTACTTTGCAGGCATTAGGTGCTGATAAGGTTTTTCCTACGAATTTAAGCTCCTGGTTTTCAAAAGGAAAAGGAAAGTTTAACGAACCATTTAATTCCACTATTTTAACCTGTGCCATTGCCTTTTTATTCATTGCTATTGGCGAATTAGATACAGTAGCTCAAATAATTTCCATGTTTTTCATGGTTACTTATGGGGCAATTTGTTTGATTAGTCTTTTAGAACATTTTGCAGCAGACCCGAGTTATCGGCCAACATTTAAATCAAAATGGTATTTCTCTTTGTTTGGGGCTGTATTGTGCTTCTATCTTATGTTTAAGATGAACACTATTTATGCCTTTCTTTCCATTTCAATAATGGCCGTTATCTATTTATGGGCTTCCAAAGTAGGGAATACAGAAGAGGATGTAGCCAAGCTATTACGTGGGGTTTTATTTCAACTCAATAGAGAAATTATGGTTTACATTCAAAAACGTTCTTCAAGCAAAGAACAAGGGTGGAGACCATTTATTATTTGTGTTTCAGGACAAACCTTTGAACGTACTTCTGCATTAGATTTAACTCGTTGGCTGAGTCAACGTCACGGTTTTGGGACATACATTCATTTTATTGAAGGTTTTTTGGATAAAAAAACATATCGATTTTCACAGATTACAAGAAGAAGATTGGTGAGCCTTATTCGAGGTACAAATTCTAAGGTTTATTTAGATACCATTGTTTCCCCTTCATATACCAGTGCCATTGCCCAAAGTATTCAGCTTTCCGGTGTTTCTGGAAAAGGTAATAACTTAATTATTTTTGAATTTCCAGATGATGAAGAAAAGCATTTGGATGAAGTAGTAAAAAACTACAATTTACTACATGCAACCAATTTTGATGTTTGTGTGTTGAGAACTACATACAAAGGTTTTGGAAGGCACAAAAGCATTCATGTTTGGATTTCAGCACGGGACGTAGAAAACTCGAATATGATGATTCTAATGGCTTATATTCTTAATGGGCATTCTGAATGGAAGGGATGTGAAATAAAAATATTCTCTGGTTATATGAAAGGACAATTGGAAGAGAAAACTAAACGATTGATGGATGTTATTGAATCTGGTCGTTTACCAATTAGCAAGAAAAATATTGAGCTTATTCCACAAGAAGGGGAGCTAATTTCCTCTGTAATAGAACAGAAATCTGCCGATGCTGACCTTACTATTTTAGGATATACCAGCGAACAGCTTACAGAAAATGAAACAGATACATTTGGTCAGTCACCTAAACTTGGTAATACCTTATTTGTGAGTGCCTTTAAGGAGAAAGAGATAAAGTAGTTGGAAGCTGAACGTAATTGAACAATTCTTTTTCACTCCACAACAAGGAATGTAGATCGTATTGAAACAAAAAAAAGCCTCATTCAAAAATTTTGAATGAGGCTTTTTTTTTGTATTAAGTTTTTGAGTTTTTATTTTGTAGCTGAATACCTACGATTTACTTCGTCCCAATTAATAACATTGAAAAAATTCTCAATATATTCAGGTCTTCTGTTTTGATATTTTAAGTAATAAGCGTGTTCCCAAACATCAAGAGCCAAAATAGGAGTTCCACTACATCCAGCATCCGGCATTAGTGGATTGTCTTGGTTTGGAGTAGAACATACTTCAAGTTTTCCGCCATTTACACAAAGCCAAGCCCAACCAGAACCAAATCGAGTAGCCGCAGCTTTTGAAAACGCATTTTTAAAAGATTCGAATCCACCTAAATCGGTTTCTATCGCTTTAACAACATCTCCACCTGGAGTTCCACCATTTGGTGACATGATATCCCAAAATAAACTGTGATTATAAAAACCACCACCATTGTTTCTAATAGCAGTACTATAATCACCAATATTGGCAAGGATATCTTCAATAGATTTATCTTCTCCGCCAGTTCCTTCAATGGCGTTATTCAGATTAGTAGTATATCCATTATGATGTTTGCTGTGGTGAATTTCCATAGTCATAGCATCGATATTTGGAGCTAATGCGCTATAATCATATGCTAAATCAGGGAGTTTAAAAGACATAATTTTTGTTTTAAAAGTTTTATAAAATAAGAAGTTCAAATATATAATTTACCAAAATGAATTGGGTATTAAATAACATTAATATTGTTGAGCTTGATTCGGGGGTAGTAAACGTATTCAAATATTAGTAGAAAGTCAAATTGGAAACAAAATCTGTTTATTTTAAAAACCTAGATGCCATTCGGTTTATCGCAGCCATGTTTGTTTTTATTCAACATGCATTTATTCCTTTTTCCTATCAGTTTAAAGTTGAAAATCCAATTTTATCTAAATTTATTGCATTTGTAACTACTGGTGGAATAGGGGTTTCGTTGTTTTTTGTACTTAGTGGCTTTCTACTCACTTATCTTATTATTACTGAAGTTGAAACCACAGGAAAACTAAATTTAAAGAACTTTTACATTCGTCGTTTCTTGCGAATTTGGCCTTTGTATTTTGCCGTTGTTGTTCTTTGGTTCGTGATTTTTAACGGTGTGAAATCTTTCTTCGGATTTGAGTTTACTAATTATTCTAACATTTTCATGCACTTGAGTTTTCTAAGTAATTTCGATTTAATTAAAATTCACCAATCTGGGCAGGGGATTCATGGCATGTTTCAAAATATTAACTGGTCGGTTTCAATTGAAGAGCAGTTTTATCTGTTTTGGCCTCTTGTGTTTTTGCTTCCAAAAAAGTTTTGGTTGCTATTGATATCTAGTTTGCTGCTCTTTTCCATTTGGTTTAGAGTTGAAAATGCTAATGTGCCTTATTTAAACTATTTACATACTTTTTCTGTATTAGTGGATCTTGTCATGGGCGGGCTATTTGCTTATGCGACAATATATTCTAAAAAAATAAGAAAGGCCTTCGAGAACACAAATACTCTAAGTCATACAATGCTATTTATTTTCACATTTTCAATTCTCTTATTTGGTGTAAATCTAATTTTCGGAATTGACGGTAATCCTTTTGCAAGAGTCGTTTCCAGCTTTTTATTTGCATCAATAATTGCCTCGCAAGCATTCACAAAAAACGAATCTATTTTAAATTTAGGTAACTTTAGAGTTCCAACTTATTGGGGCGGATTAAGCTATGGTATTTATTTACTACATCCTGTTGCTATTAAAATATTGGATTTAAGTTGTAGAAAACTAAATATAGATTACCGGGCTAGTTTTTGGAGTGAATTGATAGTTGCTTGTTTAGTTTTTATTTTAACATTGATGTTAAGTAAGCTGAGTTATAAATTCTTAGAGCTTAAATTTTTAAGGCATAAAAAACAATTCCAATCCATAAAAAGCCATTAAGCATTAAACAAAACAAATGACGACAAAAGAATTTATAGAAAAATTGCCAAAGGCCGAATTACACTTACATATAGAAGGGAGTTTTGAGCCAGAACTTATGTTCGAAATCGCAAGGAGAAACAAAGTAGAAATTCCTTACAACTCGATTGAAGAAGTGAAAAATGCCTATCAGTTTAAAAACCTTCAAGAGTTTTTAGATATTTATTACGCCGGAGCCAATGTGTTATTAAAAGAACAAGATTTTTATGATCTTACTTGGGCTTATCTTATTAAGGTAAATTCTCAAAATGTAAAACACGTCGAAATATTCTTCGATCCACAGACACACACGGATAGGGGAGTTCCTTTCGAATTTGTTATAAAAGGAATTTATTCTGCATTAGAACAAGGGAAAAAGGAGTTAGGGATTAGCTTTAAATTAATTATGTCTTTTTTAAGGCATTTAAGTGAAGAGGAAGCCTTTAAAACTTTGGTGGAATCTCTTCCATATAAAAAATGGATAGATGGAGTAGGCCTAGATTCTTCTGAAAAAGGAAACCCTCCTTCTAAGTTTCATAAAGTGTTTTTGAAAGCAATTGAAGAAGGATTTTTAACGGTTGCTCATGCTGGAGAAGAAGGTCCTTCTGAATACATTTGGGAAGCAATTAAATTATTGAACGTTACTAGAATAGATCATGGAAACGCCTGTATATATGATGAAGATTTACTTGAGTATTTATCAGAAAAACAAATTCCTTTAACATTATGTCCACTTTCTAATTTGGAACTGAAAGTAATATCAGAATTGAAGGATTTTCCAATTCTAGAAATGATGAAAAAAGGACTTTTGGTAACTGTAAATTCTGACGATCCAGCTTATTTTGGAGGGTATATGAATGAGAATTTCATTGGAATAGCTAATGCTTTAGACTTATCAAATAATCAATTAGCAATATTGGCTAAAAATGGATTTAAAGGTAGCTGGTTATCTGAAGAAGGTAAGGAAAAGGCTTATTTAGAAATTGATGATTTATTGATTTAGCTTTTAATCAAAAAGCCAATGTAATGGATGTTTTAACTTGTATGAAATACTTGAATTTTATTGCGGCCGAATGTGACCGTCATTTGGCAGATGGTGAAGTGACAGATAATGAGCTCTTGGAGTTGAAAATTGAGCTTTCACGATTTTTGAAATAAATAGAAAAGAGGGATATTTCTGCTGAAATAAAATCGAAAATAATGGACTTAAGAATTGATTACACAAGTTCTAAAATTGAGATAGACATTGGTTTAGTGTTAATTTGGATAATGTATTTTGGTGTCTGAGCCTACCTTTCAGAGTACATAATTCAAGAAAAAAGAAAATTTCTCCTTTTAGATTTAAAAGGGCAAGTATCAGGTTTAATTTCTTTTATTTTATGGAATCCGTAAAACTACAAGACGTTTTACTTCATTTCTTTGGTCTCGTTAACCCAAGTACCGTAAGTAATACTCAATCCATTTTTAAAATAGAACACAGCTCCATAGTGATGAGTTACCTGCTGGTATTCATCACCTCGGTCTCCGTAAACATGAACTCTCTTTACAATCTTTTTGTTTTTTTCGTCTAACTTTTCTTCTGTCCAACCTCCTTTGTAAAGAGTCGCTAAATATTTTCTAAAATTTTCAGTGTTTTTATAAGGTTTATCTACCGGTTTTACTTCTTCCTTTTTTTGTGGAACACTTTGTTTTTTTAGAGTGGCTTTTGGTTTTGCTTTCGCAATTTTCAAAGTGTCCTTTGCCGGCGGATTAGATTCTAGAATAGGTAAGGGCTCTTCTTCTTCTTCTTCTTCTTCTTCTTCTTCTTCTTCTTCTTCTTCTTCTTCTTCTTCTTCTTCAGGATTGCTTTCTAATACAACCGTATCCTTTTTTAAGTACACAACTGAAGGAACCACCATTTCTGGAGGGATTGTATCTTTTATAGTATCCAGTTGTTCTACTATTAGTTTTTCCGTTTCTTTTTTCTGCAAAAGAATTTTTATATCTCTTATTTTGGCAATTGTTTTTTGGTTTTTCGGATTTAGTTTTAGAGCCTCATTATAGGTCAATAATGCCAATTTCAACTTTCCATCTTGAAATTGCTTATGTGCTTCCTTGCTTTTTAAATCAAATTTCTCCAGCTGTTCTTGCTGTTTCCAGTATTCGTCATAAACACCTTTTTTAGTTTTCTTTTGGGCAAATGAGCCAAAGGGTAACAAGAGAATCGTAAGTAAAATAAGTAGTCTCAAATCAGGGTTTTTTTGCAAATATATTTCTAGATAAATGACATGTTCATAATATTTATTCTTTTTAACAACGCTCAATTGTGGGAATTCCCTAATTTGGTACACTCTTAAAGAAGGTAATAATACACAATATTATGAGCCGTAGAAAATTGTTAATTTACACCAAAACCATCTTACGTAAAGTGAGTTTTGACATTCGACTATTTCAAAAAGAACTCAGAAAGGCATTAACTTTATTGTCAGATCAAGATGTGGAAGTATTAAAACGTTGGGTATTGAGGAATTTTTATAAACAGGCAGCTCCAGTTTTATTACCAGTTTAACTTTTACTTTTATTATAAAGGTGCATTGCTGATATTAGAAAAAACGGAGCTAAAGGAGATTCAATAAATTCTATAATATATCTGGATACAGTATACCCCTCCTGTATAAATCCTGTAATATATCCAATTCCAAAAAGGATAAAAGACAAACCAAATATTGCTGTGAAGAATAATACAGTGATTTTTAAGTACTCTTTTTTGTCAAATATAATTTTCACCAAGACTAAGCTGAGTCCCATAAAAATGGCAGCAAATAGAAAAGTTAGAAAATATTTGAAGATATAGAGGTTGTTATAATTCCAGGAATTAAGAACGCTTAAGAATGAAGTGAGTTCGAATGAATTTTTTTGGGTGCTTAAAGATCCTAATCGGGAGTTTATACTTTCAAAAACAAACTCTCGGAGATACCCAACAAAAAAGAGGGAAATACCAAAGATTATAATTTTAGCCTTTTTGAACACTATCTGAAAGTTTATTGGCCCATAAATACCACAGAACAAACACGTAAGAATAAACCAAAATGGTAAAGGTGTAGGTGTGGTTAAAGTCTAAAGCTTCTGGGTAGTACTTTACAATAATAGTAAGTGCAACAACTCTTAAGACATTTAAAATATGGATAGTAATAATTCCAAAAGGAATATACCAAAGCTTTTTTATTATTGATCCAGGATAAGCCAAAACAAATCCGGTAAACAGAGCAAACAGTTTTATTCCATTACAAGAGTCTCCAATCCAAACTTCACTGGAACCAACAATTCCGATTGTTCTAATTTCAGGTCCGTAATAACTAGAAGAACCGGATTCAAAACCGAATAATTGTAAAACTAAACCAACGTGATCTATAATAGATACAATTACCCAAGTATCAATAGTACGATTCGGTTGTAGCCAATTATCGTAAATTAAAAACCAAAAAATGTAAAGGGAAAATGCGAATACTACAAAGCGGAAAAGTGGGTTATTCCAAAGTTTTTTCATAAAGGGATTATCCCTTAGATTTTAGTTGGTCGTTTATTTTTTTACCTCCCAAAGCAACTCCAGCAGCAATTAATATAGAAATTCCACCATCAATTGGTATGCATGGAGGAGGAATACAGCCACCCTGTCCACCAGGACCACCACCACCTGGAGGGCTACCTGGAGGGCCAGCTAACAAATCAGTACCAAGAAACATAAAGCCCGCAAGCATTAAAATCGGAAGAATATCTATTAGTATCTTTTTCATAGTTTGAAAATTATTGTTCTGCAAAAATAAGGAATTTACTTTATTCTAGTCCTTTATTAATTTGACGTATTGTTCACCTTCGTTTGTTGAGAGATGCAAGATGTACATTCCATTGTCAGATGGAAGATCGATTAAAACCCTTGACTTATTAACGTTTAAGCTTTCCCTTTTCCATGTTTTTCCATGAATATCTAAAATCATTAATTTTAAATAGTAAACACAATAAAAGTGTTACCGCCTTACTCTTTAATCAGATTTACATAATGCGCATACCTTTCCATAACTTCTTGAACATAAGCATAAGGTTCGCTTCCTCTGCAATAACCATGTTTGCATACTTCATCGCGGTAAAATTCCTTTTCCGACTTTTTTTGAATAAATTCAGCTACATTATCCGTCCAAAGAGTAGGGTCTTTTCCATATTTATCAGTCAGGTTTCTAGCATCAATAACATGCCCCAACCCAGCATTAAAGGAGGCTAAAACAAATTTATGTCTTTCTAAACTATCTGTAATAGATTGAGTCCAAACTCCATCAAGCCATTTCAAATAACTGGTGCCTGCCATTAAGTTTGCTTCAGGGTTATTCAACATAGTGCTGTCGACATTATAGGCCATAGCCGTTTGTGGTAGTAATTGTAAAAGGCCACTAGCTCCAGTCCATGATTTGGCATTTGGGTTGAACTTAGACTCTTGGTATATTTGAGAGGCCAATAACCGCCAATCTAAATTTATAGTCTTAGCATATTTTTTAATCAGATCGTCATAGGGGGATATTCCTCCCGAAAGTGAACTGTATTCACTTTTCAGCTTTTTCTTCAGTACAGTTCTGGCTCTAAAATATTTAGTGTAAATGGTATAATAATCATTTCTTTTTTTCTCTTTTCTGAGCCAATTATTAACAGCACTTTGCAAGTTAGTATCGCCTTTTCTCATTGCCCAGGCTATGTTTTGAGGAAAACTAATAGCAACATGAATATCAATATTTGGGTGCAATTTCTTTTGAACTTTTGCAATATTTTCATCTGCTATTGTAAACTCGATATTTCCTTTTGAAACTTCATCAATTAATTGGATGGTTTTATTAAGAACTTTACTGTCATTTGAATCATTGAGCGAAACAATATCAATGTCTTGTCCAATTTCTTCTTCTAAATTCTTTAATCGGTCATAGAATGAAGAACTTCTTCTCACATGAACTGTTCTTCCGCCTAACTCGGATGCATTTTTAATTTTATTTTTATTATTCCGATTTTGAATTAAAACTTGTCGCGTTTTAAGTATTGGCTCCGAAAATGTAACCAAATTAGCCCTGTCTTTAGTGATCGTAATATTTGCCGCTACAATATCACCTTGACCTTCATTTAGCATATTAATTATTTCGTCCATGCTGTAGACTACCTTTACCTCTAAATCAATATTTTGAGTTTCAGTAAATCGTTTTAATAATTCATATTCAAAGCCCATAGGTTGGCCTTTATATGAAAAGTAGCTCGTAGTAGAGTTATCAACCAACGCCACCAAACGTCCACGAGAATTTATAGAATCAAGATCATAAGAATAGGGGAGTGTTTTGTTAGTTTTTAAGCTATCATTAGGCGTGCAGCCATAAAGGGTCATCAATCCGATGGAAATCGAAAAGATAATTTTATAAACTAACCTATGACTTTTGAGAGAATCCAATAGAATGCTAATACAAGACCAATGTAGATAAACATACGATACGAACCTTTATATGTTCTAGCTGTTTGTTTTAAATCTTTTCGATATAGAAATACCATCGAGATAACAAAAATCCCTAAGAATATGGTGGCAAACAGTAATTGACCTCTTGAAAACATGTAATTTACAATTATTTAGGCTGTGTAGCCTGTATTTGTTTTTGGAACTGATCGTAAATAAAATTGGAGTATCGTTGGTATTCGTCTGTCGCAAAAAATATTAATGTTCCTAAAAGTGGCTCAGGTGTTTTGTATCCGGATATTACATTTATCCTGTTGTAACTTGTATCTAACATTACAAAGGATGGATAGCTCATTTTCCCCTCCAACAAAGTGTATGCGAAAAGATTTGTACCACGTTTTGAAGTAGGAGACACATCGTAAAACTTATAATTATTGAAGGTAACAGTGTCTCTTCTTTCAGCATCAAACTTTACACAATAATAATTTTTGCTTATATAATCAACAACTGTAGGATCTGTAAAAGTGGTTGCATCCATACGTTTACACCATCCGCACCAATCTGTGTATAAATCAATAAATACTTTTTTCTTTTCTATTGTCATGGCAACCTCTAATTCAGATAAAGTCATCCAATTAACTCCAGTTTTTAACTGAGAAAAACTAGAAAAAGAAATTGTCATTAGTAGAAGGAAAATAAAAACTCTCATATTTTTTTTTTAGAAGCGCCAAATATAGCCTTATCGCATGCTTCTAATTTGCTAATTCATGAAGTAAAGCGGACAATTCGAAGCTTTTTAAGAAACTTTTGTTTTTTAAGTTTGAATTACTCCTGGGTTAAAAACAGGAATATCCTTATTGTGATTCGCAGCTTCTATTCCCATACTTATCCATGTTCGTGTATCTACAGGGTCAATAATGGCGTCTAACCACAACCTGGAAGCGGCATAATAAGGTGAAGTTTGCTCATCATACTTTTTTGTAATTTCGTCTAAAATCTCTTTTTCTTTCTCAGGAGAAATTTCTTCACCTCGTGATTTCATTCCGGCAACTTGAATTTGAAGCAATGTCTTTGCCGCCTGAGCCCCACCCATTACGGCAACATTTGCAGTTGGCCATCCTACAATAAGTCTTGGATCATAAGCCTTACCACACATGGCGTAATTGCCTGCGCCATAAGAATTACCTGTAATAATTGTAAATTTAGGAACTACAGAATTAGCAACTGCACTTACTAGTTTTGCTCCATCTTTAATAATTCCAGCTTGTTCGCTTTTAGAGCCAACCATAAATCCGGTAACGTCTTGAAGAAAAACTAGAGGAATTTTTTTCTGGTTGCAGTTCATAATAAATCGAGCTGCTTTGTCTGCCGAGTCGTTATAAATAACTCCTCCAAATTGCATTTCTCCATTTTTCGATTTCACCAATTCGCGCTGGTTTGCAACTATACCAACCGACCAGCCATCAATTCTTGCATAGCCACAAACTATAGTTTTGCCGTATAGCTCTTTGTATTCTTCAAATTTTGAATCGTCTACAAGGCATTCAATTATTTCATTTACATTGTATGGTTTTGCCCTGCTAGCCGGCATAATTCCATACATATCTCGTGCATTTCTTTTTGGTTTAATATTCTTTTTTCTATCGAAACCAGCTTTTTCAGAGTGTCCAATTTTATCTATAATGTTTTTGATTTTCGTAAGACAATCTTTGTCGTCTTTTGCCTTATAATCAGTAACTCCGCTTATTTCGCAGTGTGTTGTGGCTCCACCAAGCGTTTCATTGTCAATGTCTTCGCCAATGGCGGCCTTAACTAAATAACTACCGGCTAAAAATATGGTTCCTGTTTTATCTACAATTAAAGATTCATCACTCATGATAGGAAGGTAAGCGCCACCCGCAACACAAGAACCCATAATAGCTGCTATTTGAGTAATTCCCATAGCACTCATTTTAGCGTTATTTCTAAATATGCGTCCAAAATGTTCTTTGTCTGGAAATATTTCGTCTTGCATAGGAAGGAAAACACCGGCACTATCTACTAAGTAAATAATAGGTATGTGGTTTTCCATTGCTACTTCTTGAAAACGAAGATTTTTCTTACCAGTAATTGGAAACCAAGCGCCTGCCTTAACAGTTGCATCATTTGCTACAATTACACATTGTCTTCCACTTACATATCCAATTCCACCAACAACACCTCCAGAAGGGCAACCACCGTGTTCTTCGTACATTCCTTCACCCACAAAAGCACCTATTTCTATAAAGTTGGATTTTGGATCCCGTAAAAAATCAATCCGCTCACGGGCAATCATTTTTCCTTTTTGATGCTGTTTGTCAATCTTTTTTTGCCCACCACCCAATTCAACTTTCGCAAATTTTCTATTCATTTTTGAAATCAGTTGTTTCATAACATCCTCATTCATATTGAATTCGAGCTCTTCTTTTTTGTTTTTGAATGGATTCATGTGCTTTTATCTAAGGAAGGCAAATGTATGTTAGGATTGTGGAATAGGAAAGGGCATAAAGCTTAGTGAATATCTAATAAATTGTAAAATAAAATTACTTATTTAGTGTAATAATGATGAAATAGGCAAGAAAATCAGTTGATTAGTAAAAGAATGTAAGTTTTCATCATTCAATCTCTTCATCTTTTTTTTTAAAAAGCCACTGTAAAAACCACTTAAAATCTCTTGCTTGAACTACATTCGCGAAACAAAAATAGGAAGGACATTATTCCTTCGGGTATAAATAGAAAATGGCAAAACTCAATACTCCTAAAGGAACACGTGATTTTTTACCCGAGCAAGTTGCTCGTAGAAATTATATTTTTCAAACCGTAAAAGATGTGTTTGATACCTTCGGTTTTTCTCCCATTGAAACTCCAGCTATGGAGCTCAAAGAAACTCTTATGGGAAAGTATGGGGAAGAAGGAGACAGGCTAATATTTAAAATATTAGCCAGGGGAGATAAATTGAAAAAGGCTCTCAGTAATGATAATGAAGCTCAACTTTCTGAAGAAGCCCTTCGTTATGACCTTACAGTTCCATTTGCCCGTTTTGTGGTACAACACCAAAACGAACTTTCTTTTCCATTTAAACGCTACCAAATTCAACCGGTATGGCGCGCCGATAGACCTCAAAAAGGAAGATATCGAGAATTTTACCAGTGTGATGTAGACATGATTGGTTCTGATTCATTATTGAATGAAGTGGAATTGATACAAGTTGTTTCT
>Ga0307998_1000388_pt1 | contig 25296 bp, 21 predicted proteins | sample Davwhametageno37_FD_203147 | JGI IMG/M metagenome (GOLD analysis project Ga0307998, IMG submission 203147) | Marine microbial communities from Davis Island wharf, Antarctic Ocean - #37 | ecosystem: Environmental > Aquatic > Marine > Unclassified | place: Antarctic Ocean: Davis Island wharf... | reverse complement strand
TGCGCAAACCTAAACCAACAACTAAACAAACAACGCGGGATGGAGCAGTCCGGTAGCTCGTCAGGCTCATAACCTGAAGGTCGTAGGTTCAAATCCTACTCCCGCAACCAACAAAAATAACGCTGACTCAATGAGTTGGCGTTTTTTGCGTTTTGGGGCCAAACTTTAATATAATATAATTGCCGCGTTCATTGCCGCTTTTTAAAATTCCGTGACTTCTTTCGAAACTCTGATCGAGGGAAACGCCAGTGATAAAGCTTAATCTGCTGTGAATACTACCGCACCAATCATAGCGAGAGCCTGTTCCCCGAGCTAAGCATTCCTATGAGGTGTCTGCCATTTTTTTTTGGGGGGGGGTACTGAGCCCAATTCAAACAGATGAAACGCGCCAGGCTCACACAAGGCCCCCTATCATAGGGCCCCGGGTCTCGGACCACGGGCCTTTAGTATTAGAGTTGTAGATTCATTGGGGTAGGGTTTTGTTTGGATGCCATCTCTATTCACGCACTAATTTCAAGCTAAACCGTGACGCTACTCTGGCCGAGTGGCGTCAACTATTGAGCGCATAGATTTAGGCTGTGCCAGCAATCTGATGCTTGTTCCTATTTGCCTGACAGCACCTTCGCTGCGGCTGCGCCAAAGTACGCTTTAAGAAGAAATGAAGCATCCATATAATTTTCGTTATGTCTTTATTCGCTGAACGGTACAAACAAAACGCCTACATCATAGAATGTCTTTCATGGAGCTGCTCTTAAACGACGCTCTCAACCCTATCGTGCTCTAACGACGTTCCAAACGTACGCAAGAAGCCGACAATCTCTTCGCCCAGCAGATTGACATGACTTGTCATCGCGGCTTGTGCAGCTGTTGTTTGACCTGCAGCAATGGCGTTGATTACGATGGCATGTTCCTCAACCGAACGCGCCATATATCCCGGTGCCTGCGTCAAGTGGTGGCGATAGGGAAATGTGATCGGTCGAGCGCTACGCAGCTGGTCCTGAAGAAGTCGGTTTTGCGAACCTGCGATAATCGCATTATGCAAAGACATATTCGCTTCGTTAAATGCAGCGACAGTTCGGGCTGCGGCACAGCGATCATTGGCGTCGCGTGCCTCTTGTAGCTGCATGGGCTGGATACGCTGCGCGGCAAGGCGTGCTGCGATGCCCTCAAGCTCGGCGACAACAAGAAACGCGTCAAGTACAGTTGCCGCAGTAGGTTTGGCAACAACGATGCCGCGACGCCCCAAGTCTTCTATCAGCCCCATACTGGCAAGATGGCGGATCGCCTCGCGCACAGGGGTGCGCGAGACGCCGAATTCCTCCGCGAGACCACGTTCATCAAGCCGCACACCGGGCGCGCGCAAGCCCTCGATAATCTGGCTTTCGAGGGCGGCTGCGATGCTGTCAGCCTTGCGAGGGGTTTGGATTTTAGCCATAGCGATTTGATCCGGCGAACCAGTCGTCATGGCCCGGGGAGGTGCGCACGATGACGGATTTCTTGGTCATATAGGCCTTGAGCGCATCCCAACCGTTTTCCTTGCCAAAGCCACTATCACGCACGCCCCCCCAGACCGAACGGGGATCGTTGCGGTGATGATCGTTCAGCCAAACAACGCCACCTCTGATGCCAAGTGACAGTCGGTGCGCCCGCGCTATGTCGCGCGACCAGATTGAAACCCCGAGGCCGAAGGTGCCCGTGTTGGCCAGCGCTAACGCTTCTTCTTCGGTATCAAAGGGCGTAATCGAGATCACCGGACCGAAGACTTCTTCGAGAAATAGTTCCTGCTCTGGCCGGACATCCTTGAATACCGTCGGTCGGATATAGAAACCCTGATCAAAAGGCGCGGGAAGATCGGGATCGGAGGCCCCCGCGACCTGCACCGCGCCACCTGCTTTGGCTGTCGCGATCATGCGTTTGCAACGGTCCTGACTGGCTTTGGAAATAACCGGCCCTATTTGGGTGGTGTCAGCCATCGGATCGCCTAGCGTAATGGCGTCGGCACGTGCGGCGATGCCGGTCACAAATGCATCGTAGATATCACGATGCACGATAAAACGCGCCCCGGAGACACATGTCTGCCCAGAGGCTACAAATGCGGAGAACAGACCCCCGGCAATGGCTCCGTCTAGGTCGGCGTCCTGACAGACCAGCACTGGCGTTTTACCCCCCAGTTCCATCGTTGTTCGCACGAGGCGTTCCCCTGCGACTGCCGCGACTTTGCGCCCTGTCGTGGTGCCGCCGGTCAAGTCGATGTAATGAATGTCGGGGTGTGCGCACAGCGCCGCACCAGTCTGTGGTCCACCTGTCACAACGTTTACGACGCCGTCGGGCAGACCTGCCTCCGTAGCCAATGCAGCCAGCACAAGCGGCGAGACAGGGGCAAGTTCGGATGGCTTCACAACGCAGGTGTTCCCCGCAGCCAGCGCCGCGCCCATCTTCTTCACAAGGATTAGAACCGGATGGTTCCATGGGGTCAAAAGTGCGACCGGGCCAAGTGGCTCATAATGGGTCATGGTGACATAGCCACCCTTGACGACGTTCGACTCTCCCTCAAGCCCCATCGCGATACCCGCGAAATATTCGATCCACTCTGGAATGCGCACCATCTGGGCGTTCATCTCTTTCAGCGCCCGTCCGGTCACAATGGATTCCAGGATCGCGAGCTTGGGGATGTTTTCGCCCACCACATCGGCAAATCTGCGCAAGTGGCGGGCACGGTCTATGGGATCAAGGGCGGACCAACCTGCGAAAGCTGCGCGCGCAGCGGCGACAGCGGCGTCAACGTCAGTGGCGGTTGCATCTGGAACGGTTGTGAAACCTTGAGCAGTGGCCGGATTGGTGACGCTGATGACGGCATCCGTTTCGGGTTGTTGGAAGGCTCCATCGTAATAAAGCCCTCTGTTCGTACCGGGTTGGGTGAAGGCATCGGTGATGTCGGACATAATGAGGACTCTCTTCTTGGTATGCCAAAGGTACTTGAAATTGCACAAACTTCAATCAAAAGCGGTCTGTTTTGACAAAAATTACATATTTCAGGAGGATTTACTTGACGATTGGGCGTTTTGATCTGTTTGGTATACCTAATCATGCACCAAGGAGACCCCCATGCCCCTGCCCACCACGATGAAAGCTGCGTTGCTGACAGACTACCACGCACCACTCGAGATGGCCGAAGTGCCCGTGCCGCAAATCGGCAGTGACGAGGTGTTGGTACAGATCGAGGCAAGTGGGCTGTGTTTTACGGATGTGCATATCTGGAAGGGCGAGCATGCCCCGCCAAGCTTGCCATTGATTATGGGGCATGAAGGTGTTGGGCGTGTTGTCGCCGTGGGATCAACCGCGACACGTTTTCAGGTCGGGGACCGCGTAGGTATCGGATATGTTTACGGTGCCTGCGGGCATTGCCGTGATTGCCGGACGGGGGGCGAGAATTATTGTCCTGACTTCACCGCGACTGGCTACGCCACACCAGGGTGCTTTGCCGAATATGTCGCCCTGAAAGATCAATGGGCCAGCAAAATCCCCGACGGGGTTGATGCTATTGAGGCAGCCCCCCTGATGTGTGCGGGAGCTGCGGCCTATGCGTCGCTCAAGAAAACAGGTGTGCAGGTCGGCGACACGGTGGCAATTTTTGGCATGGGCGGCTTGGGACAGTACTGTGTTCAACTTGCCAAACTGTCGGGGCTGCGTGTTATCGCTGTGGATGTTGCCGATGACAAACTCGCGACGGCAAAGACACTGGGTGCTGACGAATGTGTCAAAGCTGATGAGGGGGCAGGGGCAGCGATTCAAGAGCTGGGTGGCGCACATGGCTGCGTGAACTTTGCACCCGTGACCGCAACATGGCCGATGATGCTGGACGCCTGCAACCCGCGCGCAACGATCGTTCTGACTGGCGTACCCGCCGGTGAAATGGCGTTCTACACCTATCAGGTGGTTGAACGCGGCCTAATGGTGCGCGGCAGTTCCGCGTCAAACCGACAGGAGATGGCCGAGCTTCTTGCCCTTGCGGCGGGTGGTCGGGTCAAAGGCGTGATCAATGCGGTCCCCTTTACACAGATCAATGAAGCACTTTTGGACTTGAACGCCGGAAAAGTCGAAGGGCGAACTGTGCTGACTATGGGGGATACAAGCTGATGGATTTGAAGCTGACGGGTAAAACGGCGTTGATAACCGGTGCGTCGATGGGCATTGGGGCGCATGTTGCGGAAACGCTCGCGGCAGAGGGCGTTCATCTGCATCTAACCGCTCGGAGCGCCGAAAAGCTTGAAACGTTGAAAGCGGAAATTGCAAAGGCCTCCGATGTGTCCGTGACCCTGCACCCTTTGGATCTGACATCAGAGGGTGCACCGGACGCCTTGGCGCAGGCAATTTGCAATGTGGATATTCTGGTGAACAACGCTGGCGCAATTCCCAGTGGCGACTTGTGGGACGTTGATGATGCGGCTTGGCGCAAAGGCTTTGACCTCAAGGTCTTTGGCTACATCAACATGAGCCGTCTGTTTTACACCAAGATGAAAGAGGCCGGTGGAGGTGTGATTATCAACATCATCGGCAACGGGGGCGAGGTTCTAGACCGCGACTATATTGCTGGAGCCATGGGAAACATCAGCCTGATGGGCTTTACCCGCGCGTTGGGGGGGTATGCCCTTGATGACAACATGCGTGTCGTCGGCATCAATCCGGGACCCGTAAACACTGACCGGATTTACAACATGCTGCGCAAATGGGCAGAAAAAGATTTAGGCGATCCAGAGCGCTATATGGAACTGGCGGATGGCTACCCTCTCGGGCGTCCGGCGCATTGCGCGGAGATTTCCGATCTGGTGGCATTTCTGGCCTCCGAGCGTGCGGGCTATACGACAGGCACAGTCTATACCGTGGATGGCGGTATTTCTGCGCGGACGTCGATCATCTGATGCGGCTGGGCCTGTTGATCCCATCCTCGAACGTCGTCCTAGAGCCTTTGGCCGTGCGCCTGCAGGCTAAGCGGCCTGAGGTCAGCGTGCATGTCTCGCGCTTAGGCGTGATAGATGTGCAACTCGACGCGACCTCACGGGCACAGTTTGAGATGGATGCACAGGTCGCGGCGGCGAAACTGCTCTGCGACGCGAAGGTTGACCAGATCACATGGGGCGGAACCTCGGCCAGTTGGCTCGGCGTGGCGCACGATGAGGCGTTCGTGCAGCGTGTGACTCACGAGACAGGTGTGCCTGCAACCACCTGCGTGCTGGATATCAACCGTCGGCTGAGAAAGCTTGGGGCCAAGCGGTTGGGAATGGTGACACCTTATACCCATGATGTGGCCACCCAGATCAATCGCAACTACGTCGATCTGGGATTCGAGGTGATCGCCGCCAGCAATGCTGGCGGTAAACTCAGCCATGATTTCGCGGCTATACCGACTGCGGTGATTGAACGGATGATCAAAGGCGTCGTGGCGTCCCAACCAGACGCCATTGTCATTATGTGCACAAACGTCGCCGCCGCCGATATCGCGGCTCGGCTGGAGCTTGAGCTTGGCATCCTAATCCTCGATAGTGCGGCTGTTACCCTTTCCGTGGTGCCATGAGAAAAAGATGAAAAGCGAAAGATAATTCCGCCAATCATGCACTAACATTCAAATTGGACCACTCAAGTGGGGCTGCTCAGGTGAATCAGGGGCGTTAGTTTATGTAATTGTGTTGATCAGGCGTGATCGGCAGCTGACTTTTATTTAAGTCTACAACGCAAAAAAAACTTAGTTTCATTTTGAAAAGCGCGCAGAAAATTGTGGATAATGTTCTGAAGGGCATCTCGAAAAGGATAGAAAACCCATATAAAAAACCCCATCCTGCGAAAATAAAATGCAAATACAAAAAAGTGACACAGAATAAGACTAGCTAAGCAAAAAAAATCGAAAACGGTAATTCTTTTGTACAGAATTTGATAGAAATAGCAGCCTGGCCGGGGGCAGTGACCTTCATCGAAGGAGCGCTGCAAACGGCCCAAACCGGACCTTTAACGCGGGCTGCGCTGTTGTGGTTCGGTTTTCGAATAGCGGACCTTCGTGCATTGCAAAATTCTATCAGGGATCGATCAGCGGTTGTTGCCCAGAAACGTAAGTTATTTGACGGGCCTGGCCCATAGGTGTTTTTGCTGACTTTTTTGTGGTGGGGGGCGACAAACTACAGCGGTGCAAAATATCGGAACATTCCCTCAATGAGAAAAGGCTCAAGGCGCGGATCTACCTTCAATCACCGATTGTTTGAATTGAACTGGTATGATTGTCTGCCAACATAAAATTGCGGCTTGAAACCAACGGAGAGAAAAAATGAACACATTGAAACTTGCACTACTGGGAGGCGCGCTGAGTATGTCAGCAATGGGCGCATCCGCAGAAACATTTCGCTGGGCGTCAACCACCGACCCACAAACAATGGACCCTCATGCCGTGAACTCGGCACCAGTTTTGTCGTTCTTGAACAATATCTATGAGGGACTTGTCCGGCGCGGCAAGGGCATGTCTATCGAACCATCTTTGGCCACATCGTGGGAGCCATTGGCGGGAGAAAACGGCTGGCGTTTCAATCTGCGTCAAGGTGTGACTTTTCAAGATGGGTCTGCGTTTACTGCTGAGGACGTGTTGTTTTCCTACCAACGCGCCTCTGATAAGGCTGCAGATGTACGTTCGTGGTTTGCACCTGTTTCAGATGTTCGGGTCGTGGACGAGTTCACGATCGATTTCGTCAACTCTGCGCCGAACCCGCTTTTTCCAGATTCAATCGCTAACTTCATGATCCTTGATAAGGACTGGGCGATGGCCAACGATGCTGCCCTGCCTGCGCGAGATGCAGAAAACTTTGCGAGCATGAACGTCAATGGCACAGGCCCATTTACCTTGGCCAGCCGTGATCCCGGAGTACGTACAACACTCGCACCGAATAAAAACTGGTGGGACGAGGTCAATCACAATATTACTGAGGCGGTGTTCACACCCATCGGCAATTCCGCCACAGGTCTAGCCGCGCTTTTGTCAGGCGAGATTGATTTCATCCAGCCGATCCCGTTGCAAGACGTCGCCCAAGTTGAGGGGCGCGATGGCTTTAAGGTGCTAGAGGGCGAAGAGACCCGTGTGATTATGTTCGGCTTTGGCCACGAACATGAAGCGTTGCTTTATTCGTCTGACGTGACTGATGCGAACCCGTTCACAGACCCGCGTGTGCGTTTGGCAGCGGCGCATGCGATCGATATCGCATCTATCGACCGCGTATTGTTCCGTGGCAAAATTGAACCAGCAAGCCAGTTGGTGCCAGAAGGCATTTCCGGTTTCTCGGAAGGGAACAAAGATCGCCCAGCGTTTGACCCGGAACGCGCCAAAGCGTTGTTGGCCGAAGCTGGGTATCCTGATGGATTTTCGTTTGGTCTGAAATGCCCCAATGATCGCTACATCAACGACGAAGCCTTGTGCCGTGCAGCAGCGTCTATGTTCGCCGCAGTTGGTCTAGATGCTGAACTCAGCACAGGTCCGGTTCGCGATTACTGGCCACAGCTGCGCGCAGACGAGTTCGACATGTACCTGTTGGGCTGGTCACCGGGCACGTTTGATATGGAGCACCCAATCCGGTTCCTAATGCACAGTCAAGACGACGAACGTAAACTGGGCTCGTGGAACTTTGGTAACTATTCCAATTCACGTGTCGATGAATTGCTGCCCCTTATTCAGCAAGAAATCGATCCTGCCGCGCGTCAGGGCATGGTCGACGAAGTTGTGAAAATCACACAAGACGAAGTTGCCTATATCCCACTTTATACCCAGCCATTGATCTGGGCGGCGAAAGACAATGTCGACCTGACACAACGTGCAGACAACTTCTTTATGTTGCGCTGGGTCACAGTGAACTGATCTTGAAATAGGGCAAAAGGGCGATGGTATATTTTATCCTGAAACGGATGGTTCAATCCGTATTTGTGATGCTGGCTGTCGCCTTTTTAGCCTTTTCGTTGTTCCGATTTGTGGGTGATCCAATCACCCAGATGACGGGTGTGGAAACTTCTGTCGAGGATCAGGAACGCTTGCGTGAAGAACTGGGATTGAACGATCTGTTTATTTACCAATTCGCGCGCTTTACAGGTGACATGCTGAAAGGCGATTTTGGGTTTTCTTATCGCACCCGTCAACCTGTGGCAGATATGATTGCCAGCCGCATTCCAGCGACGTTGGAATTAGGGGTGGTGGCGTTGATTATCTCGCTTTTAGTTGGGGTGCCGGCTGGGGTCTACACGGCGCTTAAGCCGCGCGGTGTTCTGACCCAGAGCATTTTAATGACCACACTTGTCGGTGTGTCGATCCCAACGTTTGTGATTGGGATCATGTTGATTTTTATCTTTGGGGTTCAACTGGGCTGGCTGCCAACTTTTGGGCGGGGTGGCACAGTTCAGATCGGCGCTTGGGAAAGTTCGCTGTTCGCCATTGATGGGTGGCGTGCGCTGTTTTTGCCTGCAATCACATTGGGCGTTTACCAATTGACCCTGACCATGCGGCTGGTCCGCGCTGAGATGATGGAGGTCATGCGGTCCGATTACATCCGCTTTGCTATGGCCCGAGGCGTGCCGATGCGGAGCCTTCATTACAAACACGCCCTCGCAAATACGATGGTGCCAGTGATAACGATCATTGGCTTGCAGTTTGGCGGTGTCATCGCCTTTTCCATCGTCACCGAAAGCGTGTTCCAATGGCCTGGTATGGGCCTGTTGTTCCTTGAATCGATCCGTTTTGTCGATATCCCTGTGATGGGTGTTTACCTTGTGGTGATTGCGTTTTTCTTTGTGTTGGTGAACCTTATTGTTGATCTGCTTTACGTCGCCATCGACCCACGTCTCCGCATAAGGGACGTGTCATGATAGCGTTTGTGAAAAAATACGAAGGGTTGTGGCTGTTCGTGCATTCACCCGCGGCGATGGTTGCTGCAGTTTTTGCTGTTGTAATCCTTTGGGGTGCTGTTTTTGCACCGTGGATCGCGCTTGTGAACCCTTATGATTTAGCCTCGTTCAGTTTGTTTGATGGCCTGTTGCCGCCGGTTTGGTTGGACGGGGCGAACCCTAAGTACCTGCTGGGAACGGACGATCAGGGGCGCGATATGATCTCCTCCATTTTGTACGGCGCACGGTTGTCGCTGGTCATCGGCTTGTCGGCCCTGACCATCGCTGCGGTTCTTGGCGTGGGACTGGGCCTGGCCGCCGGATATTATGGTGGGCGCTTTGATGCCATTGTCATGCGCATTGCAGATGTTCAGCTTGCATTACCCGCGATCCTGACTGCCTTGCTGATCGACGGCATTGCGCGAGGTATTTTGCCCGCTGCAATCCAACAAGACCTGCGGGTCGCGGTACTGACCTTGGCCATCGCGCTGTCGCTTTGGGTGAATTTTGCCCGCACGGCCCGTGCCTCTACCTTTGTGCAGATGAATAAGGAATATGTGCAGGCTGCAATTATAATGGGTCAGCATCCTTTGAGGGTGATGTTTGTGCATATCTTGCCAAACATCTTGGGGCCACTTTTGGTGATCATGACTGTTGATCTGGCTTCGGCGATTTTGCTGGAGGCCACCCTGTCGTTCCTTGGCATCGGCTTGCCCGCGGACAGCCCCAGCCTTGGCACGCTGATCCGTATTGGGATGCAATTCCTGTTGTCAGGCGAATGGTGGATACTGTGGATCCCAACGGTATTCCTTGTAGTGCTGGTCGTGTCCATAAACATCCTTGGCGATTTCCTGCGTGACGTCTTTAACCCGAGGTTGCGCTAAATGCTGACTATCAAAAACCTTACAGTTAAATTTCCCTCCCGTTTTGGCGATTTTACAGCCATCGAAGGCGTCGATATGACGATCAAGCCTGGTGAAATTCACGGGCTGGTTGGGGAAAGTGGCGCTGGTAAGTCCACTGTCGGTGCGGCAGCGATCGGGCTGCTGCAATCGCCGGGGTATGTATCGAACGGCACCCTGACACTGGGTGACACGGACCTGCGCACTCTGACACTTGCACAAGCCCATAAGGTACGTGGTGACCGCATTTCGATGATCTTTCAGGATCCACAAACCAGCCTAAACCCGTTGATGACCATTGAGGATCAGCTGATAGAGACCATTCAGGCCCACTCGGATGTCAGCGTAAGCGCAGCCCGTAAGCGCGCGGTTTATCTACTTGAAGAGATCGGAATCAAAAACGCAGCTCAGCGGATCAAAGCCTACCCGCATCAATTTTCTGGCGGGATGCGCCAACGGGTGGTGATCGCGTTGGCGGTCAGTACCGATCCAGAATTGATCATCGCGGATGAACCCACAACTGCCCTAGATGTGGCGGTCCAATCGCAGGTTCTCGACTTAATTCAACAGTTGGCGAAAGAACGCCAAATTGCATTCATGCTGATCACGCACGACATCGGTGTGATTGCGCAAGTGGCTGACCGTGTCACGGTAATGCGCAAAGGGCGCGTTATAGAAACGGGCAACACAGCGCAAGTATTGGGCACACCCAAACACCCCTATACACAGGCCCTTATGGACGCAGTTCCACCGCTGGACCGCAAGATTGACCGTTTCCGCGTACCAGATGTGGGTGACACTGTATCGACCTTGGGAGACTTTGCAGAAAACTGGCTGCTTGAAGGTCAACTACACGATCTAACAGGATTGTCCTTGAAGAATTTGACCGTGCGCTTTGCTGGTCCGCGCACATCTTTTTTTCGTAAACCACCTCCTTATACCGCGTTGGATGATGTTACGCTGAATATCAAACCAGGATCGATTATGGGGCTGGTTGGGGAAAGTGGATCGGGCAAATCAACACTAGCAAAAACCATCACCGGATTGATTACGCCCAGTCGTGGCACAATGACGTTAGGCGATACTGCGCTGCCATTTGGCAAATCACGCAGCCGCCATCACCCGTCACGCCAATTGGTTCAAATGGTGTTTCAAGACCCTTACTCCAGCCTGAATTCGCGTCACCAAGTCGGCGATATTTTGACCGAACCTTTGTGGTTTTATGGTTTTGTTAAAGATGCGAAGGAACGCGAGAAACTGGCGGTCTCTATGCTGTCGTTAGTTGGGATGCAACCTGAAGTGATCACCAAATATCCGCACCAATTTTCAGGGGGGCAGCGCCAACGCATCGCCGTGGCGCGCGCCCTTTTGGCGCGACCGCGCTTTTTGATTTGTGACGAACCGACCTCTGCATTAGATGTGTCCATTCAGGCTGAAATTTTGAACTTGCTGAAAGACCTACAGACCAAGTTTGGCCTGACCATCCTTTTTATCAGCCATAACCTTGCCGTTGTGCGCCAGATGGCAGACGACACTGCGGTTCTTCGCAATGGTAAGATCGAAGAGGTTGGCGAGACACATGCGCTTTATACCGCTCCAAAGGCGGAATACACTAAATCACTGCTGGCGCTGACGCCAGTGATGCCCACGTATTGGCAGACTTAAACTGATGATGAAATTATATGGATTCGACACCATCAACACCTTCAAGGTATTGGTGTTCCTGCTCGAAACGAAAGTGGAATTTAAGTACCTTCCGATCAATATCCGCGCAGGCGAGCAACATGGACCTGAATTTCTCGCGATAAATCCCGTTGGAAAAATCCCCGTGCTTTTTGATGGAGAACAGTACTGGACAGAGTCTAATGCGATACTGTTCAACTTGGCCCAAAAAACAGGATGGGGACTGTTAGACGACCCAAATATGCACGATCGACTGCTTGCTTGGCTCTTTTATCAGGCGTCTACTCAAGGACCACATTTTGGACAGGTTGAACATTGGTTGCGGTTTGCTAACGCACCTAATCCAGACGCATTGGCGAGACATCGTGGGGCCGCGAATCAAACAATAAAATATTTGGACGACCAGCTGAGCGATAAAAAATACATATGTGGTGACGCCTATAGCATAGCCGATATTGCGCTTTTCCCATGGTTGCACATTTACGAGCATCTCGGTTTGTCGCTGGAAAAGGCAGAACACCTCATGAGGTGGCTCGACCTCATTAGGAACAGGCCAGCGACAATAGAAGCCCGTGCATTTTTCGGGTACCAATCAATTTTCTAATCGGGTCAGAAGTTAGAAAGTTCAAACGCTGACACCTCATGAAATAAAAGTTTAATTTAACAAATTATTTTCGTGAACTCCGACTGCAGAGACAGCCTGCTTTCGATCTAAGGTTTGTTTCAACATCAATGTGCCAATTGGCACGTGGTCGCTGAGCGCTGGCTGCAAAATCAGGTTTGCTCGTATTGCAGACCTTGAGCGCAAATGTGGAGAAGGCTACTTCGGCTCCTTTGATTTTGTTTGTGCAGGTTATGTCTCTGTTGAGCAAACTTATGCTTCTTGATATTTTTTTTGTGATTTAAATCAGAGGGGAGTTTTTTCATGTGCGCATTTTCCCTTGCTATGACAGCGTGTTATAGAAAAGTATAATCAATCGCAAAAAAGAGTAATATGTTGCTCATGCCTTATAAATAGGGCGGTTCATTTTTGCGCTTCAGATCCGCTCAATCAAAGTTGACGATTTTCCAAATCGCTATCGTATCTGTTTGATCTAAAAAATGCCTTCGACGTCGATACGCAAGTAGAGCCAATCATAATTCTCGTCGTTTGGCGCGAATGGCGTGATCCCAGTGGCATTGAGTCTTGAGAGGAATTCACGACGAGCCTTTTCAGTCTCTTTCGCTATTGTCGATGGAGTCGCGAAACGCACGTGGTATGCCTCCTGGTCTGGTAGGGAGGCATTGGTTTGCACTTCTCCTTATTTGGGGTGACGAATAATGAAGGTGCTCTTTAAAATGCGTCATCTTGGCTGAGGACTGAATTGGCTCCGCTCATCTATAATTTGGTCGATCTTCGGACAGCGGGGTTCGTCGTTTTTGGAGGGCGTTTCGGCCCCATCGCTTAGTTTTCTATGGTTCGTTGACTGGTTTAAGTTGGTGGATCGAAGACCAATACAATACATTTGTACCAAAATGTCCCTTCAAATTTTTCCATTTCCAACGGTAAACAATATGAAAGGTTGCCTATGATTTCAGAACACGCTTGTGCAAAGTGTTCTGTGAATCGAAAATCAATAACAACAGAACTTGACCCTTAGGAAAATATATTTACCTTAGAGAAAACACATGGTGACCAAAGGCGTACCATTTAGATATGATTTGGGATGCCTAGTTTGCCAATCATAGATGTAAATTTCTGTTGAGGGCAAAATGATATGCGACAGGGTAGGCAAGATCAGAAAACGATCGTATCGCTCTTCGTGGGTTCACGACAGGAAACGCGGTCTACTAGGTTTGAAATCTTCGTATCGAAAGGTTTTTGTGAGCTTGAGGTAGCCGCAGTAACCCACACCCTTGCCTTGGCTAACCAAATCTTAGGCCAGAACGCCTTTGAATATCGTTATGTGTCGGACAGACCTGGGGTGGTTTCAGGTTCTAATAACATGTTGTTGCGCGCAGAGCCTGCTATCGTTGATTACGGGTTTGCGGATGTCATGATTGTCGTGGGTGGGTGTAAAGGGCACTTTGAGCCATGGATAAAGCGTTTGCGATCTATGCAAAGGCGATTGCTTCCGGTTGTTTTACTGTCTGATGCGGCAACCGCGTACATTCAAGAAACCAAAAATCCTGCTGGCAAGGTAACAACCCATTGGCATGACGCTTTGATGTTGTCTGAAACCGGGTACCACCCGAAGTTAACAAACAATTTGGCTGAAAGTTCAGATGGCATAGTCACGGCGGGTGGGCGGTCTTCTACCCAGGAATTGATAATCGCGTTAATCTCGCCATTCTTTGACGCACCGCAACTTGCAGAGATTGGGAACCGGACGCTGCTGCAAAATATTCGCTCTACGAATACCGAACAGCCACGCGGCATCGGTCACAACGCCAGTTTTTTCGATGGGCGTATCACTGCGGCAATTCAGCTGATGGAAAACAACATCAGCGATCCGTTGTCTATGGCTGAACTCACGCAGCAGCTTGGTGTTTCAACACGACAATTAGAACGTCAGTTTCGAGAGGTTTTCAACGACACACCTGCGAAGTTTTACAAACGGATCCGTTCAAAACAAGCGCGGGTTATGATTCAGGAAACATTGCTTCCAATCATCGACGTAGCAGTGGCAACTGGTTTTGGTTCTTGCTCGACGTTAGCAAAAGCAGTGAAGGACGAGTACGGTCAAACCCCTGCCAAAATGCGTGAGCGACGGACAGTCGATCTGGTCAATTTCTAATGCCGTCGAGAATCACTTGCGTGATGCATATTTATGGATATTCTTTTTAATAAATAAATATTCCGCTCAGGCAATATTCTGAGTGGAACACGTTCGAAAGATATTTTATGCTCGATGACCCTTATCCGAAGGTCCAGCCTGGTCCACCGCGTCCAAGTCAGGCTTATAGGCCTTTGCAGTTTTCGATGCCGCAAGGCACAGAGCGTTATGTTGTTGAAGGCAATAGTGTTGTTCTTATTCCTGTAGAAGCCAACGATCGAATTACGCTGATCAACACCGAAGGAGGGCAGCACTGCGAAATCGTAGCAACTGGTGTGGGCGGTTTGATCGACGCGTCCGTGATCGGGACGACAGCTAATGGCCCTGCAGATGGTTTGCGCGCCCTTTTGACCAGTTCTGAATACTCATTGCGCGGAATGCGCATGGGGCTAGAGGCGCGTGGAATTAATTTGGGTGGGGCTCAGGCCGTCCATATTTTTGACGCACTGAGCGCCGCCAAGACCGAAGAAACGTTCCGCGTTCAACGTAACGGTGCCGTGCTCATCGCGGCACCCGGTGGACCTATGGATGCAGAGGCCCAAGACACAACAACGCCAATCACGGTGATGGTTAAACGCGCTGTTATCAAAAGCCACACGAAATTTGAAGCGCCTGATCCACTTGCTGACCCTCTCGCGGATATTCGTGTACACTCACAAACCGCTGAGTCCTTTTTTGTAAAAGCGGGCGACTACATCCAAATCACCGATGTAGATGGTCGCCAATGTTCGGATTTTGAATGCTTCAGCGCGCGTAAATTGGACAAAGGGATAGAGCACGCTTTGGACGTGACGACCACGCGCACGCTGATAGGTCACGTCTATCCAATGCCCGGTTTACACTCAAAGTATTATGATCAGGAAATGCTACCACTTGTCGAGATGGTTAGAGACACCTGTGGGCGTCATGATGCCTTTGCGTTGGCTTGTTCGGCGAAATATTACGATGATATCGGTTATCCAGGACACATAAATTGCTCTGACAACTTCAACGGTGCATTGGCCAATTTTAACGTCGCACCGCGCAAAGGTTGGATGGCGGTCAATTTCTTCTTCAACACGTTCTTGGACGATCACGGTGTGATGTATTCCGACGAACCTTGGTCCCGACCAGGTGACTATGTGTTGTTACGCGCATTGACCGATATCGTTTGCGTTAGTTCTGCCTGCCCTGATGACACCAGTGCGGCAAACGGGTGGAACCCGACAGACATTCACGTACGGACCTACAGCGGCAAAGAAACATTTCAACGGTCGGTCGCGTACCGCCCCACTCCAGATGCGGACCCCATTATGACCAAGCAAACCGGTTTTCACGACAAATTCGCCGAGCACACCCGTAATTTCATCGAATATAATGGCTACTGGTTGGCGAACTGTTTCGCTGAAGCAGGACCAATCGAAGAATACCATGCTTGTCGTGAAAAAGTAGTGATTTTGGACCTGTCGCCATTGCGTAAGTTTGAGATTACGGGACCAGATGCAGAGGCATTATGCCAATATATATTCACTCGGAATATGAAGACCCTTACGGTTGGCGGCGTCGTCTACACTGCCATGTGCTATGAGCATGGCGGCATGATTGATGACGGCACGGTGTTTCGTTTGGGCAAGGACAATTTCCGTTGGATTGGAGGAAATGATTACGGCGGGGAATGGATGCGGGAGCAGGCTGAAAAGCTGGGACTTAACGTTTTGGTCCGTTCCTCAACTGATCAAATGCACAACGTCGCGGTGCAAGGGCCAGAAAGCCGCGATTTGCTGCGCAAGATCGTTTGGACAGCACCGCATAATCCGGAGTTTGATCAACTGGGTTGGTTCCGCTTTACGCCCGCACGCCTAAACAATGAAAGTGGAACACCGTTTGTGGTCTCGCGTACAGGATACACCGGTGAATTAGGATATGAGGTTATGTGCCATCCCAAAGACTGCGCCGAGATTTTCGATGCGATCTGGGAAACAGGTCAAGAGCATGGGATCAGGCCTATGGGACTTGAGGCGCTTGATATGGTGCGCATCGAATCTGGTCTGATCTTCGCGGGCTATGACTTTACCGATCAAACCGACCCATTCGAGGCCGGCATTGGGTTCACTGTGCCGCTTAAATCCAAAACAGATGATTTTATCGGTCGTGATGCGCTGATCCGTCGAAAAGAGAATCCTATGCGCAAGTTGGTTGGCCTTGATATCGATAGCAATATCGATGTGGCCCACGGTGATTGCATTCACATTGGACGCGCGCAGATCGGTGAAGTGACATCGTCCATGCGTTCGCCATTGCTTGGGAAAAATATCGCTTTGGCACGCTTAGATGTAGCCCATGCTGACATAGGAACGAAGGTCGAGATCGGCAAACTAGATGGGCATCAGATGCGCATTCCTGCCGAGGTGGTGCCGTTTGCGCATTACGATCCGACTAAGTCGCGCCCAAGGTCATGATTTATTCTTCATTTTGGCTGGTCCCGTCTTCGTCAATGACTTCGACTTTGTCTGAAATATCATGGCCCAATAGTCGATCAAGGTCGACATTGATCTGTCGCGGTGCTGTGGCTTTGCTGACGGGCGCGGCAGCCATGGTGGGGGGTGGGACAGGGCGTGCGATGTGGGTGAGGCGACGGGCACCGTGCGCCGGTAAGGCATGGTTTTGGATCAATTTGGTGTAGATACTATGTGTCGCCTTGGTCGAAATACCCATGCCACGTGTGATTCCACCCAGGTTTTGCACGCTGCCTGCTTGAGCGTACAAGCTACCCTAGAGCATTTGCGAAGCCGTTAGACCTGCCGCTGTGATCGTTGTTGCGCTTGCCGCAAATGCGGGCATTGCAGGGGCCAAACCTGCAGCACTGAGCACATGCAAAAAACGGCGACGATTGAGCTGTGGCATCATATTGCCTTTCTTTAACACATTGATCACATTTTGACCCTTGAGGTGAATATAGACATTCGCGGCAGGATTTTTTAACCGAATGCCTCGTAATTTACTGTTTTAAAGGTTGATTCTTATAATTTTGAGAGTGCCAATGCCGCGGATTGTGTACCCTCTCGGCCGTATTCCTTGCTGCCTCCAAGTTTAAGACTCAGGCAGCAAAGCGTTATTTAGTTTCGAGGTAGACGTCTAAGCTATCATCTAACGCATCTTTCCACGGTGTGTGATGTTTTGGCGCCATTATGCCTGTAATTACTTACTTATAGCCATTGTCGCGGCAGGTCATGATGTTGGTATTTTGTGTCCCTTCCACGCTTTGAACGCCTGACTGGCCCCTTCGAGATCTAAGGATGGGTAATCTGTTTCAGCAATCAATTCCCTATCGTAATCGCCCTGATACCAAATCGCATCGTAATCATCGCTACCCGCTGCTTCGCGTTTTTCGCGATCGTCGATATCGGCCTGCATCGCGATTGTGTTAGGGACTTCAATTCGATCCATCATGACATCGCGCGCCCACCAAGCTTGGACATCAAACATGTTGAACGTAAACTATTGATCTTGCATCCCGATATAAAAGGCATTCGGATTTTTGATATATGCGACGCCTTTATATGAATCGTCAGAGGCGAGCACATTTGGCGTGCTAAGGCGGAGTGCGTTGTCCATAAATGGGAAGTGGTGTTTGTAACCTGTGCACAAGATCACGGCGTCGACATCTTTGGTTGTGCCGTCTTTAAAATGGGCCGTCTTGCCTTCCATTCTCTGTAGCAGGGGCACTTTTTCCAATTGTCAGGCCATGCATAACCCATTGGGGCTGTACGGTGGCTGACTATAATGGATTTTGCGCCGCCTTTCCAAGGTTGGCTGCCGATGTCCTCGGCTGAATAGCTGGTGCCAATGATCAAGATGTCCTTGCCTATGAACTCCATTGCATCTCGGAAGTCGTGGGCATGTAGGACACGGCCTTTATAAGTTTCAAAGCCATCCAAATGCGGGACATTCGGAGTTGAGAAGTGACCAGAGCAAACGACTACATGGTCGAATTCCTCTGAGTAATCGCGGTCGTTAGGGAGATTGGTTACGCTGACAGTAAATTTGCCGTTATTTTCACTGACGTTCCTTACTGCAGTTTCAAACTTGATCCAGTCGCGAATCCCCGCCTTTTCAACGCGACCTTGGATATAGTCGAACAAGACAGCCCGTGGCGGATAAGAGGCGATTTGTTTACCGAAATGTTCTTCAAAAGAGTAGTCTGCAAACTCTAACCCTTCTTTTGGCCCATTCGACCAAAGGTAGCGATACATTAAGCCATGAACTGGTTCTCCATACTTATCGAGGCCGGTACGTACGCCACGAGTAGTTCCATAGTCCACCCCAGTTTTCTTGTTTTTCAAAGCAAACAATTTCTGGGATCTCTCCGCCTTTTGCTGCTGCAGATTGGAAGGTTCACTTTTGTGCAAGTCCTGAGGGGCCTGCGCCGATGATGGCTACTCGTTTGGTCATAAGTTACTCCTTATTTCGAACCGCTGTGGGAGCTGAAAAATGTGGAGCCTCCGGCGGGAGTTTTTCTGTAAAAGGAAGTTGGCGTAGAGCGGACCGAAGCCCGCCCTACGATTTTATATGTCCAAGGTGTTGGCTTTTTCCCATGCGGAGAAATGTCCACAAAAGTCGTTCCATTCTTGCATTTTCATTTTGAGGTAAGCGGCTGAAAACTCTTCGCCCATGGCAGCTTTTAGCCCCGCATCTTTGTCGTATTCGCGCATCGCATCCAGCATATTCAATGGTAGTTTTGGTGCATCAGTGATGGTGTGCCCTTCGGCGTACATGTCGATGTCGTGGCGCTTTCCAGGGTCTGCCTTGGAACGGACACCTGATAAACCAGCTGCGATGATAATCGCTTGAAGCAAGTAGGGATTTACGGCGCCATCAGGCAGGCGAAGTTCGAAACGGCCAGGACCAGGGACACGGACCATGTGTGTCCGGTTGTTACCTGTCCAAGTGACAGTGTTTGGTGCCCATGTTGCACCAGAGGTGGTACGTGGCGCGTTGATGCGTTTGTAGCTATTCACTGTTGGATTTGTGATCGCAGCCAAGGCGGACGCGTGTTTCATAATGCCACCAAGGAAGTGTTTGCCACGTTCTGATAAGCCAAGCTCACCCGTTTGTCCTGTACCTTCTCCTGCGAAGACGTTTGTTTTGGCTGCAGAACCAGGTGCATCCCAAACAGAGATGTGCGCATGGCAGCCGTTGCCTGTAAGACCTTCAATTGGTTTAGGCATGAATGTGGCGCGATAACCGTGTTTTTCGGCGACGCATTTGGTCATGAACTTGAAGAAGCTGTGTTTGTCAGCTGTTTTCAGGGCGTCATCGAAATCCCAGTTCATTTCCCATTGGCCGTTCGCGTCTTCGTGGTCGTTTTGATATGCGCCCCAGCCCAGTTCGAGCATGTAATCTGAGATTTCACGGATCACATCTAAGCGGCGCATGAACGCCTGCTGGTCGTAACAAGGTTTAGCTGCTGTATCGAATTCGTCTGAGATTTGATCGCCTGCCGGTGTGAGTAAGAAGAACTCGGCTTCGATTCCTGTCTTGACGTGCATGCCCTCTTCGGCGGCTTCAGTGATCAGTTTGCGTAACACATTGCGCGGTGCTTGGGCGACGTCTTGGCCTTCCATGACGCAGTTGCCTGGGACCCATGCGATTTCCTTGTTCCAAGGCAGGATGATCACCGCCTCTGGGTCGGGCACCGCCAACATATCGGGGTGGGCTGGGGTCAGGTCTAACCATGTGGCAAAACCGGCGAAGCCAGCGCCATCTTCCTGCATGCCTGCGATAGCGCGCGCAGGAACCAACTTTGCCCGTTGCCCACCAAACAGATCGGTGAAAGAAATCATAAAGTATTTGATGCCGTTCTCTTCGGCAAATTTTGCGAGATCAGTAGCCATGATCAATTATCCCTGTTGTCTTTGTATTTTTATGAATTGGGGCGCGTGCACCAATGTGCCGCGCCCCTTTTTTGATTTTCAATATGATGTGTTTGGTTTGCCTGGGTACCAATCGGTCCCACAAAGTGGAACTTTGGCCATTGCCGCAGCTTCCATTGTCAGTGCTACCAAATCTTCTGGCTCTAGGTTGTGCAGGTGGTTTTTACCACAAGCACGCGCAATGGTTTGCGCCTCTAACGTCATAACTTTGAGGTAGTTTTTCAAGCGACGTCCACCTTCAATCGGGTCAAAACGTTTCATCAGCTCTGGGTCTTGGGTCGTTATGCCTGCGGGGTCTTTGCCCTCGTGCCAATCATCGTATGCGCCTGAGGTTGTACCAAGCGCATTGTACTCGGCTTCGTATTTCGGATCATTGTCGCCAAGTGCGATCAAAGCGGCTGTGCCTATGGCAACAGCATCTGCGCCTAACGCCATGGCTTTGGCCACATCAGCACCAGAACGGATGCCGCCGGAAAGGATCAATTGCACTTTGCGGTGCATGCCTAGGTCTTGTAGGGCCTGAACAGCGGGGCGAATGATTGCCAGCGTTGGTTGGCCGACGTGTTCGATGAACACATCTTGGGTCGCCGCTGTGCCGCCTTGCATACCGTCCAGAACGATTGCATCTGCACCGGCTTTAACGGCCAATGTTACATCATAGTAAGGACGTGCACCGGCTACTTTTACATAGATTGGCACTTTCCAACCTGTGATTTCACGCAGTTCCAATATCTTGATTTCTAGATCATCGGGGCCTGTCCAATCCGGGTGACGACAAGCAGAACGCTGATCGATCCCTTTCGGAAGATTGCGCATGCCAGCGACACGGTCGGAGATTTTTTGGCCCAACAGCATGCCACCACCACCAGGTTTGGCCCCTTGGCCAACCACGATTTCGATTGCATCCGCTTTTCGCAGATCGTCGGGGTTCATTCCATAGCGTGATGGTAGATATTGGTAGACCAGCTTGTTTGAATGCCCACGCTCTTCGGGTGTCATGCCGCCATCACCAGTCGTCGTTGATGTGCCCGCCATGGATGCACCTCGGCCCAAAGCTTCTTTTGCTGGACCGGATAGGGCACCAAAAGACATGCCCGCGATGGTGATTGGGATATCCAAGTGGATTGGGTTAGAGGCGTGAAGCCCACCGATGGTTACGGAGGTGTCGCACTTCTCGCGGTAGCCTTCTAAAGGGTAGCGCGAGATGGAAGCACCCATGAACAACAGGTCATCAAAGGATGGAACTTTGCGTTTCGCCCCACCGCCGCGAATATCATAGATACCCGTGGCTGCTGCGCGGCGGATGTCGCTGTTTACATCAGCGGAGAAGGTCGCAGACTGCCGTGGCGTCGTGTGCGGGATACCTTTATCGTCGTGGCTATGCATGTGTCAGTATCCTCAATATGCGCCGGCGTTGTCGACGTCGAAGTTATAAAGCGTGCGGGCAGAGCCGTAGCGCGTGAATTCTTCCGGCTGTGCATCCACTCCAGATTCCGCGATGATTTCTTTCAGGAATTCGATGTGCTCAGGCCGCATTTCTTTTTTCTCGCAGTCAGCGCCAAGGGATTTAACTGAGCCGCGTACAAAGAAACGTGCTTCGTAACAGCTGTCCCCCAACGCATCGCCTGCGTCACCGCATACAACCAGGTTGCCAGATTGGCCCATAAACGCGGACATGTGGCCGATGTTGCCTTGTACGACAATATTCACGCCCTTCATCGAAATACCGCAGCGCGAGGATGCGTTGCCTTTGACAACGATCAGCCCGCCATGGGCGGTGGCTCCAAGATATTGGCTGGCGTCACCCTCGATGATAATTTTCCCAGACATCATGTTTTCGCCAGTCCCCGGACCGGCCGAACCATGGACGTGAATGGTGGCCTGTTTGTTCATGCCGCCACAGTAATATCCGGTGGATCCTTTAACGTTCACCTCAAGCGGGGCGTCTAGACCAACGGCTATAGCATGGCTGCCTTTGGGATTGGTCACCTCCCAAACGGTTTGGTTGGTTTCCGTAGATTGAGCGTTCAGCGTTGAGTTCAACGCGCGCAGCCCTTGCGCTTTAAGATCGAAACTTTGCATTAGGCGGCTTTCTCTTTTGACGTTGGTGCCTCGTTATGGCTCCAGAAGTATACTGTCGCGGGCTCTGGCTCCCAAACGCGGGCTGTTTCGATGCCCGGCAGGTTCACCAGTGCACGATACTCGGACCCGAAGGCGACGTATTGATCGGTTTCGGCCATCACTGCGGGCTTACAGGCAATTGGGTCACGGACGACGCCGAAACCGTCTTTGGTGCCAACAACAAATGTGAAGAACCCGTCTAAGTCCTCAAGGGCACTTTCCATGGCTTGGCCAAGGGTGGCACCCTCTTGCATACGCCATGTGAGGTAAGCTGCACCAACTTCAGTGTCGTTCTCGGTTTCAATGTGAACACCAAGACGGCGCAAACGGCGGCGCAATGAATTGTGGTTGGATAGTGATCCGTTGTGCACAAGGCACTGATCTGGGCCGGTGTTGAATGGGTGTGCCCCCATTGTTGTCACAGCTGATTCCGTTGCCATTCGCGTATGTCCGATTCCATGTGTCCCAGACATTGTGCGGACTTCAAATCGTGAGGCTACGTCCTTTGGTAGACCAACCTCTTTGTAAATCTCAAGGGTGTCACCACGGCTCATGACGCGCACATTTGGGCGCAAATCAATAAGGGCAGCGCGTGCGATATCCAGCTGATCCGCTTGCATTTCCAGCACTGCGTGAGTGTCCTTGGTCGATATCTCAACTTTACCCTTTACGAGTTTGCGTAGGTCATTATCGAGCTTTGAAAAGTCTGCATCGGGCGTGTCTGACTGGACTGTTAGTTTGGCGTTACCATTTGTTTCAGCGCCATAAATTGCGATCCCAGCACTGTCGGGGCCACGATCAGTCATTGTAACCAGCATATCGGTTAGCATGTCGCCAAGCATTGGCTCAAGCGTTGGGTCTTTGAGAAATAGTCCGACGATCCCGCACATGGCGTTGGCCTCCCGAAAATTGATGTCATTGCGACTCAAACGCTAGCACCAAAGTTTTATCTTCTCAACCTTCAGGAAACTATTTTTCATATAAGTTAAGGATTTTAGTTATTATTTAGCAAAACGGGCACCTGAAAAGGTGCCCGTTCATTTAACAATAATAGGTGATTTAATAACGATCAATCATCACTTTTGTTTTTTCAGCAGTTGCAGATTTTTCAGCCTCGGCCAACTCTTCCGTCTCGCGGCGAAATTGAATAACATGCCAACTCAGCCAAAACACCACTCCAACGAAGACCATAAGGCCTTCAAAACCTTGAAACGGGTAAATTGCTCCTACGTCGGCCATATCCACGGCCCAGCTTTCATATCCGATTGTAGACATTATTTTGCTCCTTAAGCCTTAACATGTTCGTGAGTGGCCGAGGTGATCTCGGCAACAGCGTCTTCGTATGATTGCTGGTCTGCAAAATCGAGGCCTTGAAGTTCGACCGCCGCTGGTATTCTTAATACCCCGAATGAGGCTTGGATCTTTGATACTATGTAAGCTGGCAAGAAGCCCAATACAAAGAACATGATGACCGCGCCTGCAAACTGACCAAGCGGATTTATTGTAGCATATCCGCCAAATGGTGATGATGGTGCGCCCCAAAGAACGAAACCAGCAATGACAACACCCATGAAACCAGCATATCCGTGCACTGCAACTGCTCCAACTGCATCATCAAGTTTGAATCGGCGCTCTACATAACCGTGCAGCTTGTATGCGATGACAGGAACAATAGCTCCAATAATCAAGGCCTGCATTGGATGATAGAGATCATTACCGGCGGAAGCGCCAATGATTCCAGCTAGTCCACCTGAAAAAGTCCAGAAGGGATCTCCCTTCGAAACGATATAAGTTGCCATTAGGCCACCAGAAAGTGAGAGCAGGAAGTTAAACGTAATTGCACCCAAAGAGGTGGGTCCAAGATAAATATTGGTTGCCGTCCAAGTTGTCCCTGTTATTTCTCCACCTATGACCTCTGGTGAAATTAAAGGGACGTTACACGCTGCATAAAAGCCCCAAAAACCAGTATAAATCATGAATATACCCAGCGTTACCATCCATGGGTTGTGCGGAGGAATGTCACGTGGTGTGCCATCTGTCGCAAATTTTCCAATCCGTGGACCGAGAACAACCAGAACACCCAGCGCGTAGCCACCTGCAATTGCGTGAATGACACCAGACGCGTAGGCGTCGTGGTATCCTAGTTTTTGAACCATCCAACCGGCGTAATGCCAGCCCCATGCTGCATCAATAATCCAAAAGACAGACCCGATAAGCACTGCGTGTACCCATAGTGCAGAAGATCTAATGCGTTCAATTACTGAACCAGACACGATTGACGCTGCAGTCCATGAAAATAGCAAGAAGGCTGCCCAGAAAACGCCCGTGATACGGTCTCCCATGTGGGTCGCCATTGTTTCTGAGGTTGGTAAATTAGCTGCACCAGCTTCGTAATCGATCGCTCCTCCAAAGATGTAAAAATTTGGAAAAGCCCAATAAATCCACCATCCAAACAGAAAGAAGGTAATTGTGACCAGCGGGATGATCATGATGTTCTTCATCAATGTGTGCATGTAGTTTTTGCGCCTGCTCGCGCCAACTTCGTACATACAAAATCCAACATGTATCAAAAACATGAATACAACAGTGACCCAGTAATAAAACTCGGTAAATATTGTAGTAATTGCGTCTAGGTTTCCGTCCACTTTTAATCTCCCTTAAAGTATTAGTTTCTTATTAGTGATATTTTTTTCCCGAGTGTAGGTGCAAAGGCACAGCTTCTGTCAATGCAATTTTTAATTAAATAAAAATTGAGTGGTTAGATAAAAACCAAAATTGCCTAAGAGGAAATAAATTTGCATGTCATTCTTGCTTTTTGGGTCTGTCTGAGGCTGAATGGAGTAACGCTTGGGGTGCGTTAGAATCCTGAGAACTGAAAATGAAATTTTAAGGAACTATTAATGGCCATAATCTGGAGACATTCCGCGCTCGCACACCGTCACGCAGAAATCGGTGGGGAGC
>Ga0307998_1000384_pt1 | contig 25564 bp, 22 predicted proteins | sample Davwhametageno37_FD_203147 | JGI IMG/M metagenome (GOLD analysis project Ga0307998, IMG submission 203147) | Marine microbial communities from Davis Island wharf, Antarctic Ocean - #37 | ecosystem: Environmental > Aquatic > Marine > Unclassified | place: Antarctic Ocean: Davis Island wharf... | reverse complement strand
CTGAGATGGTAATGCCCGGCGACAACGTGCAGATGGAAGTAACGTTGATTCACCCGATTGCAATGGAAGAAGGTCTTCGTTTTGCAATTCGTGAAGGCGGCCGTACTGTTGGCGCTGGTGTTGTAGCTAAGATTATCGAGTAATAGTTACACAGAGTCTGAAGCGCAAAGCCGAGGCATCTTGATGTCTCGGCTTAGCTGTCAGATAGGGAAAGCAATAAAAGTAACGCCATAAAAGTTTAGAAGGCCAGTAGTTCAATTGGTAGAGCACCGGTCTCCAAAACCGGCTGTTGGGGGTTCGAGTCCCTCCTGGCCTGCCATTTTAAAAGCTTGGGAAATAACTTCGCATGAGTGTTGTAACAGACGAAAAACAGTTCCGACTAGACGGCCTCAAGTGGCTTGTCACGTTGTTGCTCGTGGGTGGTGCCATTTATGCTAATTGGTATTTCTCAGCAGAGTCCGCACTTTACCGCGTTATCGGTTTGGTGTTGGTTTTAGTGATTGCGGCCTTTGTCGCATCGAAGACAGAAAAAGGTGCGGCTACTATCGAGCTGGCTATCGGTGCTCGCACTGAATGGCGCAAGGTTGTGTGGCCTACCAAGCAGGAGCGGAACCAGACAACGTTGATCGTTGTTGCGGTTATTTTATTGATGGCATTAATTTTGTGGGGTATTGATTCCCTGCTGAGTTACTTCGCCTCACTGATAATGGGCTAGGAGATAGCATGTCGATGCGATGGTATGTGGTACATGCTTACTCGGGCTACGAGAAGAAAGTTGCGCTAGCGATTCACGATCGTGTGGCAATGCATGACTTAGGCGACCGATTTGGCGAAATTTTAGTGCCAACTGAAGAGGTTGTTGAGATGAGAGCCGGCCAGAAGCGTACCAGTGAGCGTATGTTTTTCCCAGGCTACGTCTTGGTACAGATGGAATTAGATGATGACACCTGGCACCTCATTAAAGAGACGCCGCGTGTTATGGGCTTTATCGGCGGTAAGGCGGACAAGCCTGCTGCAATTACCGATAAAGAAGCCGACCTGATCTTGCGACGTGTGCAGGATTCTGGAGAAGCGCCACGACCCAAGACATTGTTTGAGCCAGGTGAAATGGTTCGCGTTACCGATGGTCCGTTTAATGACTTTAACGGTAATGTTGAAGAAGTTAACTACGAGAAGAGCAAGCTCCGTGTTGCTGTATCGATCTTTGGTCGATCAACGCCAGTTGAGTTGGACTTTACTCAGGTCGAAAAAGCCTAGTAAAAATTATTTGATAGGCCTGTAATTCAGCAGGCATATCGGGGAGCCAGTGAAAGATTGTTACTACCCTAGGTAGTTTTAATCTGGAGGCGCTAATACCCACCAGTGGAGAAGAAAGATGGCTAAGAAAGTAACAGCTTATATTAAGCTGCAAGTGCCTGCCGGTCAGGCCAATCCAAGTCCGCCAGTTGGTCCAGCATTGGGTCAGCACGGCGTGAACATCATGGAATTCTGTAAAGGTTTCAACGCTCAGACTCAAGGCACCGAAGCAGGCGCACCTGTACCAGTAGTTATTACTGTCTATGGTGATCGTAGTTTCACCTTTGAGATGAAAACTCCACCTGCATCTTATCTTTTAAAGAAAGCTGCTGGTTTGAAGAGTGGCTCTGGTCGACCTAACACTGAGAAAGTGGGCAAGGTTACTCGAGCGCAGTTGGAAGACATCGTAAAAACAAAAGAACCTGATCTGACAGCGGCAAGTCTTGACGCTGCAGTTCGCACCATTGCCGGGTCAGCCCGTTCAATGGGCATCGAAACGGAGGGCGTGTAAATGGCCAAGTTATCCAAGCGCGTTCGTGCGATAAATGAAAAAGTTGAAGCCGGTAAGGTCTATCAGGTTACAGAAGCACTCGACCTGTTAAAAGAACTCTCTACTGTTAAGTTTCCAGAGACCGTTGATGTTGCTATTAACCTCGGTATCGATCCTCGTAAATCTGACCAGGTAGTGCGTGGTGCAACCACATTACCTAATGGTTCTGGTAAAGCGGTACGCGTATGTGTATTTGCTCAGGGCGACGCAGCAGAAGCAGCTAAGGCTGCAGGTGCTGAGTTTGTTGGTATGGACGAGCTAGCTGAAGAAGTTAAAGGCGGCATGATGGCGTTTGACGTCGTAATCGCTGCTCCTGACGCAATGCGCGTTGTGGGTTTGCTGGGTAAGGTTCTTGGTCCACGTGGCCTAATGCCTAACCCTAAGTCTGGCACTGTTACGCCAGACGTAGCGACTGCAGTTAACAATGCTAAAGCAGGTCAGGTACGTTTTCGTGCCGACAAGAGCGGCATTGTTCACGGCGGCATCGGCATCGTTAGTTTTGATGCATCTGCATTGAAGCAAAATCTTGAGGCATTGATGGTTGATTTGGCGAAAGCCAAGCCGGCATCTGCCAAGGGTATCTATATAAAGAAGATTACAGTTTCTTCGACTATGGGTCCCGGTTTAGTTATTGATCAGAGCTCATTGGGCGAATGATCGGTCGGTGACGAAAGTCACCACAAAGGCTTTGGGGTCCGAGCTAGCCGTTAAACGTTAGCTTGGGTCGTTAAAGACCGTAGGTTCCCGAAAGGGGTTAATAATTGGTAGTGCAGTATTGCTGGCAGTTTCCTACGCAGGCGGTGAACCCGGTACAGATTTTTGAACTGGTAATTATTCACCTAGGTGGTCGGTGTTAAACCCGACTGTAACTCAGGTAAATCGAGGAGATTTATCGTGGCATTGAATCTCGATGATAAAAAAGCAATTGTTGCTGAAGTAAACGAGACAGCCGCTCAGGCACTAAGCCTGGTGATTGCTGACGCCCGTGGCGTTGACGTAACCAATATGAATGCTCTACGTGCTAAGGCACGTGCTGAGAACGTGCAATTGCGCGTTATCCGCAACACCTTAGCTAAGCGTGCATTCGCAGAAACTGACTACGCTTGCGTAGAAGATGTTTTGGTTGGTCCGTCATTGTTTGCTTTCTCTATGGAAGATCCAGGTGCAGCAGCGCGTTTATTCAAAGACTTCGCGAAAGAAAACGAAGCATTTGAAGTGAAGGCGTTGTCGGTCAGTGGTCAACTGCTTGATAAGGGTCAAATTGACATCCTTGCTAGCTTACCAACTCTACATGAGGCTCTTGGTATGTTGGCTGGCGTTACATTGGCTCCGGTTACTAAGTTGGTTCGTACTCTTAATGAGATACCAACGAAGACAACCCGTGCAGTAGCAGCAGTTCGTGATGCAAAGGAAGCCGCATAAGCGTCTTCATAACAAATAGATAAAACATTAGGAGGCCCAAAATGGCCCTATCAAACGAAGATATTTTAAACGCAATCGCTGAAATGAGCGTAATGGACGTTGTTGAATTAGTAAGCGCTATGGAAGAGAAGTTCGGCGTTTCTGCAGCTGCTGCAGTTGCAGCTCCTGCTGCTGCCGCTGGTGGTGGTGAAGCCGCTGCTGAAGAGCAGACTGAATTTGACGTAGTATTGTCTGCAGTTGGCGAAAAGAAAGTAAACGTGATTAAAGCAGTTCGCGCAATTACTGGTCTTGGCCTGAAAGAAGCGAAAGAGCTAGTTGACGGAGCACCTTCTACTATTAAAGAAGGCGCATCGAAAGCTGACGCTGACGACGCTAAGAAGCAATTGGATGAAGCTGGCGCAACTGCTGAACTTAAGTAAGTTTAGTGTGCTAGTGGCCTGATTTATCAGGTTGGGCTGAAGGGGTTTTCCCTTCGGCCCTTTCCTGCTTGTAAATACGGGAAGTTACAAGCAGAGCAAGCTTGAGAATAGTCTCAAGATTGGTATGTCCCAATCAAAGTTAATACCGAGGAATGCAAATGGCTTACTCCTTCACTGAGAAGAAACGGATCCGCAAAAATTTTGGCAAGTTGCCAGATGTTATGGATCTGCCGTATTTACTGGCAATTCAGCTTGATTCCTATAAAAATTTCACGCAGACGGGTGTTAAGGTCGAAGACCGCAAGAACACCGGTTTGCATGCTGCGCTCAACTCGATCTTTCCGATCGTTGGTTATTCTGGGCACGCAGCCTTAGAGTATGTCGATTATGTCCTTGGCAAACCTGCCTTTGATGTTGAAGAGTGTAAGCTCCGCGGCGTTACTTTCTCAGTACCTTTAAGAGTTCGCGTTCGCCTTGTTATTTACGACAAAGAGTCGACTAACAAAGCGATTAAAGATATTCGTGAGCAAGAAGTGTATCTGGGCGAAATCCCGCTGATGACTGACAACGGTACCTTTATCATTAATGGTACTGAGCGTGTAATCGTGTCTCAGCTACACAGATCACCTGGCGTTATCTTCGATCACGATAAGGGCAAGACCCATTCGTCTGGCAAACTCCTCTACACAGCGCGCGTGATTCCTTACCGCGGCTCATGGTTGGACTTTGAATTTGATCCAAAAGATCTGCTTTATGTACGTATCGATCGCCGTCGCAAGCTACCAGCTACTATTTTGCTGCGTGCTCTCGGTTATAACTCAGAAGAAATTCTTGAGAAGTTCTTCGACACCAGCGTATTCCATTACAAGAAAGAAGTATTTACCTTGGAATTGGATCCTGAGCGTCTGCGTGGTGAGATCGCCGTATTCGACATTACAGATAAGAAAGGCACCGTTGTTGTTGAGAAGGGTCGTCGTATTACTGCCCGTCACATCCGCGAGCTAGAAAAAGGTAAGGTCACCACGCTAGAAGTTACTCCCGAGTACATGTTGGGTCTGGCTCTGGCGAAAGATGTTGCCGATCCTAAGACTGGCGAATTGTTACTCGAGTGTAATACCGAGCTTACAGAAGAAAATCTGGCTCTTATTATTGAAGCCGGTATTAAGTCTGTTGAAACCCTATACACCAACGATCTGGATTGCGGTCCGTTTATCTCTGATACGTTGCGTGCTGATCCGTCGCGAACTCAGCTGGAAGCACTGGTAGAAATCTACCGCATGATGCGTCCTGGTGAGCCACCGACTAAAGAGTCAGCCGAGAACCTGTTCTACAATCTGTTCTTCAATCTAGAGCGTTACGACCTGTCTTCGGTAGGCCGTATGAAGTTTAACCGTCGCTTGGATCGTGAAGCTGAAGAAGGCGCAGGCGTGCTGTACGACGAGCGCTACTTCTCCATGCAGAAGACTGACGAAGCCAAAGAATTGCACGAGCAATTCGGCGATGCGTCTGACATCTCTGATGTAATGAAGACATTGATTCATATTCGTAACGGTAAGGGCTCGGTTGATGATATCGATCACCTGGGTAACCGTCGTATTCGATCTGTTGGCGAAATGGCTGAAAACCAATTCCGTGTTGGCCTAGTACGTGTAGAGCGTGCGGTTAAAGAGCGTTTGGGTGTTGCTGAATCTGAAGGCCTAATGCCTCAGGATCTAGTTAACGCCAAGCCTGTTGCTGCTGCCATGAAAGAGTTCTTTGGCTCAAGCCAGCTCTCTCAGTTTATGGATCAGAACAACCCGCTGTCAGAAATTACGCACAAGCGCCGTGTTTCAGCCCTAGGGCCCGGTGGTCTTACTCGTGAACGTGCAGGCTTTGAAGTCCGTGACGTACACCCGACTCACTACGGTCGAGTCTGTCCTATTGAGACACCTGAAGGACCAAACATTGGTCTTATCAACTCATTGGCAACCTACGCGCGTACTAACAGCTACGGCTTTATTGAAACGCCTTACCGTAAGATTATTGACGGCAAGGTAACCTCCGAGATCGAGTTCCTTTCAGCGATCAATGAGTCTCAGTATGTTATTGCACAGGCTTCTGCAAAAATTAACAAGAAAGACGAATTCGCAGAAGACATGGTGGCAGTGCGTCACCAAAATGAATTCACCGTTAAGCCTCCCGAAGATATTGATTACATGGACGTGTCACCACGCCAGGTAGTATCGGTAGCAGCCTCGTTGATTCCATTCCTTGAGCACGATGATGCAAACAGAGCCCTAATGGGTTCGAATATGCAGCGTCAGGCCGTTCCAACTCTACGTGCAGAAGCACCTTTAGTGGGTACTGGTATTGAGCGCACTGTAGCCAGTGACTCCGGTGTTTGTAAGGTTGCCAAACGTGGCGGTCTTATTGAGAGTGTTGATGCTGGTCGTATTGTTGTTCGTGTCAGTGATGAAGAAACAGCCTCTGGTGATGCGGGTGTAGATATCTACAACCTCACTAAGTACACCAGATCTAACCAGAACACCTGTATCAATCAGCGTCCTATCGTAAAGAAAGGCGACATTATCTCCCGCGGAGACGTATTGGCTGATGGTCCTTCGGTTGATCTTGGCGAGCTGGCTCTTGGGCAAAACATGCGTATCGCATTTATGCCTTGGAACGGTTACAACTTCGAAGATTCGATTCTGATCTCTGAGCGTGTTGTTCAGGAAGATCGCTTCACCACTATCCATATTCAGGAACTGACCTGTGTTGCTCGCGACACTAAGTTGGGCTCTGAAGAAATTACTGCCGACATTCCAAATGTTGGTGAAGTAGCGCTGGCCCGTCTCGATGAGTCAGGTATCGTGCATATTGGTGCAGAAGTTTCTGCCGGTGATATTTTGGTTGGCAAGGTAACGCCTAAGGGCGAAACTCAGCTTACGCCGGAAGAAAAACTATTGCGTGCCATCTTTGGCGAAAAAGCGTCTGACGTTAAAGACACTTCCCTGCGTGTTCCAAGTAGCATCAAGGGTACTGTTATTAATGTTCAGGTGTTTACTCGCGATGGCTTGGACAAAGATCAGCGCTCTCTGGATATCGAGAAAACTGAGCTTGACCAGTATCGTAAAGATTTAAACGACGAGTACCGCATTGTTGAAAATGCCACACTCGGTCGATTGTTTACCTCTTTGGTAGGCGGCAAAGTAAGCAAGGCTGCCGGTCTTAAAAAGGGCGAGACATTAACTGCTGAAGCAGTTGCCGAATACAGCACCGATGATTGGTTTGCGATCCGTATGGAAAAAGCAGCCTTCAATGATCTCATTGCTGCCGCACAAACTCAGCTGGGCGAGCGTCGTATTGATCTTGACGATCGTTTTGAAGAGAAGCGTGGCAAGTTGCAGAGCGGTGATGATTTAGCACCTGGCGTACTGAAAACCGTTAAGGTTTATCTGGCCGTTAAGCGTCGTATTCAGCCTGGTGACAAGATGGCTGGTCGTCACGGTAACAAGGGTGTTATCTCGGTAATTAAACCTATTGAAGACATGCCTTACGATGAACAGGGCGAGCCAGTTGATATCGTGCTTAACCCACTAGGTGTTCCATCGCGAATGAACGTTGGTCAGGTACTTGAAACCCATATGGGTATGGCTGCTAAAGGTCTTGGTGTCAAAATTGACGCTATGATCAAAGCACAGTCTAAAGCTGCTGAGATTCGTAAATTCTTGCAAGAAATCTATGACGTAGGCGATACCGTTTACGGCACCGATCTGAAAGAACTGAGTGATGGTGAAGTTCTTGAGTTAGCCTCCAACTTACGTAAAGGTGTGCCAATTGCGACGCCAGTATTTGATGGCGCTCATGAAGTAGAGCTGAAGAAAATGCTCGTGTTGGCCGGTTTGAATGAAAGTGGTCAAACTGAACTTTACGATGGTCGCACAGGCGATAAGTTTGAACGTCCTGTCACCGTTGGCTACATGTACATGCTCAAGCTTAACCACTTGGTAGACGACAAGATGCACGCTCGTTCAACCGGTTCTTACAGCTTGGTTACTCAGCAGCCGCTGGGTGGTAAGGCACAGTTTGGTGGGCAGCGATTTGGTGAGATGGAAGTATGGGCGTTGGAGGCATATGGTGCCGCTTACACGTTGCAGGAAATGCTTACCGTTAAGTCCGATGATGTTGCAGGTCGAACCAAGATGTATAAAAACATCGTGGATGGCGATCACCGAATGGAGCCTGGCATGCCAGAGTCATTCAACGTGTTGGTTAAAGAGGTGCGCTCACTCGGCATCAACATGGAATTGGAAAACGAATAAGCGCTGTATTGCTTAATAATGGCCGGGGCGAACAATCGCCTCGGCAAACCCAGTTACTGGAGGAAAAGCCTTGAAGGATTTAGTCAACCTACTCAAGCAGCAAGAACAAAATACTGAATTCGATAATATTCGAATCGGTCTCTCATCGCCTGAAATGATCCGCTCTTGGTCATTTGGTGAAGTTAAAAAACCTGAGACCATCAACTACCGTACCTTCAAGCCTGAGCGCGAAGGTCTTTTCTGTGCCAAAATTTTTGGACCTGTAAAAGACTACGAGTGCCTGTGCGGAAAGTACAAGCGTATGAAGCATCGCGGCATTGTCTGCGAGAAATGTGGCGTTGAAGTAACACTCACAAAAGTACGTCGTGAGCGCATGGGTCACATTGAACTGGCCTGTCCAGTTGCTCACATCTGGTTCCTTAAATCACTGCCATCGCGCATTGGTTTAATGCTAGATATGACGTTGCGTGAAATTGAACGCGTACTGTATTTCGAATCCTTTGTTGTTACCGAACCTGGTATGACAACCTTGGAAAAAGGTCAGTTACTGACCGACGAAGAATACTTTGAATCTCTCGAAGAGTTTGGTGACGAGTTCACTGCAACTATGGGTGCCGAAGCAATTCAGGCACTGCTTAAAGAGATTATTCTCGAAGACGAGATTGCGGATATCCGTGAGGAAATCCCCAATACTAAGTCTGAGACTAAGATTAAGAAATTCTCTAAGCGTCTTAAGTTACTAGAAGCGTTTCATGGTTCCGGCAATAAGCCAGAGTGGATGGTGCTGCAAGCACTGCCAGTTCTGCCGCCAGATCTACGTCCGCTAGTACCTCTAGATGGCGGTCGTTTTGCGACCTCAGATCTTAACGATCTGTACCGTCGAGTGATCAACCGTAACAACCGTTTAAAGCGTCTGTTAGAGCTTAGTGCGCCAGATATCATCGTGCGTAACGAAAAGCGTATGCTCCAGGAATCTGTTGATGCATTGCTTGATAACGGTCGTCGCGGTCGTGCCATTACCGGTTCTAACAAGCGTCCATTAAAATCTCTTGCCGATATGATCAAAGGTAAGCAGGGTCGTTTCCGTCAGAACTTGCTGGGTAAGCGAGTAGATTACTCTGGCCGTTCTGTAATTGTTGTTGGTCCTACTCTTAGACTGCACCAATGTGGTCTGCCTAAGCGTATGGCGCTGGAATTATTTAAGCCGTTTATCTTCAGTAAATTAGAGTTGCGCGGTTTGGCGACGACAATTAAAGCTGCTAAGAAAATGGTTGAGCGTGAAGAGCCAGTAGTTTGGGATATCCTCGACGATGTTATTCGCGAGCATCCAGTACTGCTTAACCGTGCACCCACACTTCACCGTCTTGGTATTCAGGCTTTCGAGCCAGTACTGATTGAAGGTAAAGCGATTCAGTTACACCCATTAGTCTGTGCGGCCTACAACGCCGATTTCGATGGCGATCAGATGGCAGTACACGTGCCGCTGACTATTGAAGCGCAGATGGAATCACGTGCATTGATGATGTCGACGAACAATATTCTGTCACCCGCTTCTGGTGAGCCGATTATTGTTCCGTCTCAGGATGTTGTCTTGGGTCTTTATTATATGACTCGTGACCGAGTGAACGCGCGTGGTGAAGGCATGGTATTTGCCGACACTCGCGAAGTATCTCGTGCCTATGCGACTGGCGCTGCTGATTTGCAGGCCCGCATCAAGTTGCGTATCAACGAAGTATTGGTTGATGAAGTAACAGGCGAACGCACTGAAGATCGTAGAATTGTAGACACCACCGTTGGTCGTGCGCTGTTGTGGGAAGTTGTTCCCGCAGGCTTACCGTTTGAATTGGTTAACAAGCCAATGGTTAAGAAAGCAATCTCTACCGTTATCAACGAGTGCTACCGTCGTGTTGGTTTGAAAGAGACAGTTATCTTTGCTGATCAGCTGATGTATACCGGGTTTAACTACTCAACTCGCTCAGGTGTTTCTATCGGCGTTAACGACTTCGTTATCCCCGATGACAAGCATGAGATTATCTCAGGTGCCGAAGATCAGGTTCGCGAAATTGAAAGCCAGTTCGCGTCCGGTCTTGTTACCCAGGGTGAAAAATATAACAAGGTTATCGATATTTGGTCTCAGGCCAATGACCGTGTAGCCAAGTCGATGATGAAAGGCATCAGCACCGAGATGGTAATTAACAAAGACGGCGTGGAAGAGCAGCAAGATTCTTTCAACTCTGTATTTGTAATGGCCGACTCTGGCGCTCGTGGTAGCCCAGCTCAGATTCGTCAGCTAGCTGGTATGCGTGGTCTGATGGCGCGTCCAGATGGTTCAATTATCGAAACGCCTATTACGGCAAACTTCCGTGAAGGACTTAGCGTACTTCAGTACTTTATCTCCACTCACGGAGCGCGAAAAGGTTTGGCGGATACCGCACTGAAGACGGCTAACTCCGGTTACCTGACTCGTCGTCTGGTTGATGTTTCCCAGGACGTGGTAGTAACAGAAGTTGACTGTGGTACGACTGAAGGCCTACTGATGGCGCCAGTTATTGAGGGTGGTGACATCATCTCCTCACTGGGCGATCGAATCCTAGGTCGAATTGTTGCACAGGATGTATTGAAGCCTGGCAGTGAAGAGATTGCAGTGCCTGCTGGCACTATGATTGACGAGCAATGGGTCGTGCGCATCGAATCGATGAGCATTGACGAAGTTATTGTGCGCTCGCCAATTACCTGTGAAGTTTCACATGGTATCTGTTCTTCTTGTTACGGACGTGATCTTGCTCGTGGACACCGTGTTAACCAAGGCGAGGCAGTAGGTGTTATTGCTGCTCAGTCAATTGGTGAGCCGGGTACCCAGCTAACGATGCGTACTTTCCACATTGGTGGAGCGGCATCGCGAGCCTCTGCGGTTGATAGCGTGAAAGTTAAGCAAGACGGTACTATTCGTCTGGTTAACCTCAAGACTGTGCAGAACAAAGACAAAAATCTGGTTGCTGTATCTCGATCTGGTGAATTGGCCATTGCCGATGAAAACGGACGTGAGCGCGAGCGTTATAAGCTACCTTACGGTGCCGTGATCAAAGTTAAAGACGGTTCTAAGGTTGCAGCTGGCGACGTAATTGCCAACTGGGATCCACACACTCACCCAATCGTGACAGAAGTTGCCGGTAAGGCAGCGTTCTCTGGCATGGAAGAAGGCCTGAGTATCCGTCAGCAAACTGACGACATGACTGGTTTGACCAGCATCTCGATTATCGACCCCAACGAGCGTCCGGCTGCAGGTAAAGAACTGAAGCCAATGATCTCCTTGACCGATAAGAAAGGTAAAGAGCTGATCTTCCCGAACTCAACAGTGCCTGCCCATTACCCGCTGCCTGCTAACGCAAGTATCAACGTAATTGACGGCGACACTATCGACATCGGACAGATCATTGCACGTATACCGCAAGATTCTGGTGGTACTAAAGATATTACAGGTGGTCTGCCACGTGTTGCTGATTTGTTCGAAGCACGTAAGCCTAAGGATCCTGCAATTTTGGCAGAGATCACAGGTACAGTTACTCTGGGTAAAGAGACTAAAGGCAAGTTGCGCTTAGTTATCACTCCAGATGACGGCCAGCCATTGCCAAACGGCAAGCTACAGTACGAAGAGCTGATTCCTAAGTGGCGTACTCTTGGTGTGTTTGAAGGTGAGCACGTTGAGAAGGGTGAAGTTATCTCTGATGGCCCACCCATCCCACACGATATCTTGCGTCTTAAAGGTATTAGCGAGCTGGCTAAGTACATCGTTAACGAAATCCAGGACGTTTACCGTCTGCAGGGTGTGAAGATCAATGATAAACACATTGAAGTAATCACTCGCCAGATGTTGCGTAAAGTTGAGATCACCGATATGGGTGATTCAACACTGATTCGTGGAGAGCAGGTTGAATACCGTCGCGTGCTTGAAGAGAACGAGCGTCTGCGCCAAGAAGGTTTGCAGCCGGCCAAGTACGAGCGTCAATTGCTGGGTATTACCAAAGCCTCACTGGCTACCGAAAGCTTTATCTCGGCAGCCTCTTTCCAGGAGACCACGCGAGTGCTCACCGAAGCAGCGGTTACCGGTAAAGCCGATCCACTGCGCGGCCTGAAAGAGAACGTGGTTGTAGGTCGACTGATTCCTGCGGGAACCGGTCTGGCATATCACGCTCAGCGTCGTAAAGATCGCGAGAAAGTCGAAGAGCCAGTAATGAGTGCAGCAGATGTTGAAGCTGCACTGAGTGAAGCGTTAAGCGCGAATCTCGCTGAAGAATAAGGGCTAATTGCCAGTATTTGCCATCTACCTCCGTGGTAATGGCAATGCTGGCTTGACTCCCGGATGTGCGGTAATTAGAATGCCGCTCCCTTTTGAATCTTAAGGCTGGTATAGCTAACGGATTCAAGGAATGTATGGCCTTCAAATAGGAAGGCATTTTTTATTTTTGGAGAAATATTGCATGGCAACGATCAACCAGTTGGTTCGTAAGCCGAGAAAACGCAAAGTCACTAAAAGTGGCGTACCCGCACTACAGGCCTGTCCGCAGCGTCGTGGTGTATGTACCCGTGTTTACACTACTACTCCCAAGAAGCCAAACTCTGCATTGCGTAAAGTATGTCGTGTTCGTCTCACCAGTGGATTTGAAGTTACTTCATACATTGGTGGTGAAGGCCACAACCTGCAAGAGCACAGCGTTGTTTTGATTCGTGGCGGTCGTGTAAAAGATCTTCCAGGTGTTCGTTACCATACGGTACGCGGCACATTGGATACAGCGGGTGTAAATGGACGAACTCAGCGTCGTTCTAAGTACGGCACTAAGCGACCAAAAGCGTAATATCGGTTAACAACCAAGTAAGGCCAGGGCCTATCCCTGGAAAAAACCTGAAGAGAAGGGCAAAACGATGCCAAGAAGAAGAGTAGCAGCAAAGCGTGAGATTCTGCCGGACCCTAAGTTCGGTAATGTCACGCTCGCTAAGTTCATGAACCACGTAATGGTCAGCGGCAAGAAATCAGTTGCTGAGCGGATTGTCTACGGCGCACTCGACATCGTCGAAGAGCGTTTGAAGAAGAGTCCCGTGGAAGTGTTTGAAGAAGCGCTAGATAACGTAGCACCGTTGGTCGAGGTTAAGTCTCGCCGTGTTGGTGGTGCAACGTATCAGGTGCCAGTTGAAGTTCGTCCATCGCGACGTACAGCTCTGGCCATGCGTTGGTTAGTAGATTATGCCCGTAGCCGTGGTGAGAAATCCATGCCACAGCGTCTTGCCGGCGAACTGATTGATGCAGTTCAGGGTAAGGGCGGAGCAGTTAAGAAACGTGAAGACGTACACCGTATGGCAGAAGCCAACAAGGCGTTCTCGCACTTCCGTTTCTAATAAGATTAAGTTTGATTTAAACTTATCGCGAAAAAAGGTGGCTTTAATAGCCGCCTTTTTTCGCTTCTAAAATAAGGAAAATATTGTGGCTCGCAAAACCCCCATCAGTCGCTATCGCAACATTGGTATCTGTGCACACGTAGATGCCGGCAAAACCACCACCACAGAGCGGGTACTGTTCTATACAGGCATGTCCCACAAAATTGGTGAGGTGCACGATGGCGCGGCCACAATGGATTGGATGGAGCAGGAACAGGAGCGGGGTATCACCATTACCTCCGCCGCCACTACCTGCTTTTGGAAAGGAATGGACGCCCAGTTTGAAGATCACCGGGTCAATATTATCGACACCCCGGGCCACGTAGACTTCACCATTGAAGTAGAGCGTTCACTGCGCGTACTAGACGGTGCCGTCATCGTACTCTGCGGTTCTTCAGGGGTGCAGCCCCAGACTGAAACCGTATGGCGTCAGGCCAACAAATATGAAGTGCCACGCATGGTGTTCGTCAATAAGATGGACCGCGCCGGGGCAGACTACATGATGGTCGTAGAACAGCTTAAAGAGCGCTTGGGTGCACTGGCTGTGCCGTTACAGATGACCATTGGTGCCGAAGAAGAATTCAAAGGCGTCGTCGACCTCGTCAAGATGAAAGCCATCTACTGGAACGAAGCGGACCAAGGCATGACTTTCGAATACGGAGAGATTCCCGCCGACATGCTCGACGAGTGCCAAGAGATGCACGAATATGTGGTGGAATGTGCCGCTGAAGCCACCGAAGAATTTATGGACAAGTACCTCGAAGAAGAGGCACTCACAGAAGCAGAAATCAAACAGGGGCTGCGCATTCGCACCCTCGCCAATGAGATTGTCCCCGTGCTGGGCGGCTCCGCGTTTAAGAATAAAGGCGTTCAAGCCATGCTCGATGCCGTGGTTGAATACCTGCCATCGCCCACCGAAGTTAAAGCCATTGAAGGCGAACTGGATAATGGCGAGCAGGGTACCCGTGAGGCGAGCGACAGCGCTCCCTTTGCGGCATTGGCCTTCAAGATAGCCACTGACCCCTTTGTCGGAACCCTGACCTTTATGCGGGTCTACTCCGGCACCTTGGCGAGCGGAACAGCGGTCTTTAATTCCGTAAAAATGAAGCGCGAGCGCGTTGGCCGTATGGTGCAGATGCACGCCAACAGCCGTGAAGAAATTAAAGAAGTATTGGCAGGCGATATCGCCGCCGCTATTGGTTTAAAAGATACCACCACGGGTGACACCCTCTGCGCAGAGAGCAACAAGATTATCCTCGAGCGTATGGAATTCCCCGAGCCAGTAATCTCAGTTGCCGTCGAGCCGCGCACCAAAGCCGACCAAGAAAAAATGGGCGTAGCTCTGGGCAAGTTAGCCCAGGAAGATCCCTCATTCAGAGTGAAGACCGATGAAGAGAGCGGCCAGACCATTATCTCTGGTATGGGTGAGCTGCACCTGGATATTCTGGTCGACCGTATGCGTCGAGAATTTACAGTAGAAGCCAATATAGGAAAGCCCCAGGTTGCCTATCGCGAAGCCATTCGCAACACCTGCGAGATTGAGGGCAAGTTTGTCCGCCAGTCTGGCGGGCGCGGGCAGTACGGTCATGTGTGGATTAAGTTTGAACCAGCAGAAGACGCTGGTGCCGAGGGCCTTGAGTTTGTGAATGAGGTTGTAGGTGGAGCAGTCCCTAGGGAATTTGTTCCGGCAGTGTCCAAAGGTATCGAAGAGCAGCTGCAGAATGGCGTGCTTGCTGGCTACCCGCTACTGGGTGTTAAAGCCACCCTATATGATGGTTCTTACCATGACGTTGATTCGTCAGAGATGGCTTTTAAGATCGCAGGCTCCTTAGCCACGCGAGACCTTAAAGAGTTTGGTGGCGCCGTATTGTTAGAGCCCATGATGAAAGTCGAAGTAGTGACCCCAGAAGCCAATATGGGTGATGTGGTCGGTGACCTGAACCGTCGTCGCGGCATGATTCTGGGAATGGCCGACAGTCCAATGGGCAAAGTCGTCGATGCCCAGGTTCCCCTGGCAGAAATGTTTGGCTACGCCACAGACCTGCGGTCAGCGACTCAGGGCCGAGCCACCTTCACTATGGAATTTGAGAAATACGGTGAAGCACCAAAGAATATCGCCGAGGCCATCATGGCCAAGAATATGGGCTAAGGCTGGTTGTTTCTCTAAAGGTCTTTAATCAAAGGGAGGCGGCTATCTTCTTGCACCAGATTGCTGAGAAGAGCCCCTTCGAAGTCCGACCTCTACCCATATTATATTTTACAAGCTCGCGGAGACTAAATAGCGATCAAGTTTTCTGTAGTGTCTAGCCAAAACCAGCAATAAGAAAATATAGATTTAATTGCCTTGGCAAATCCTAAAATCGTCAACTACTATCTATAAAACTCATAGGAAAATAGACCAGTAAACAAAGGATTACAATGAACACGAAAGCCTTATTAATACTCTCAGGGGTATTAAATTTGGTTTTACTCACTAATTTTGTTCCTAGCATTAATCAAACCTTAGATGACAAACCTCAAGTAACTGACAGCTCCCATAGAGATGTCCAAGGCCCCGGTGGGCCCTACAAAACCAATTCTCTTAATGACTTAAAAAGCAGCGACTTGAGCGATCTTCAAGTCGCTATTTTGGTGTATGGAGAAATCAAATATAAGCAAAGTCAGAGACAGGGCGATTTGCCCAATAAATATTGGCAAGCCCACAACTTTTTCAGTAAAACTGGCCCTATCCGTAACAGGTTGATTGATGCTCACGAGATAAGATCGGCGCTGATACAGCAATTTGGCGACGAAGCGTCTCAAAACCCCGTTTTCAAAGACGCCTTTTACCCTTTATCGCATCACGCCAGTTTCCTTACATCCGCACAGCAAATCGCACTTAACAAACAACGGGTGGAACAGCAGATCAACCGGCTTGAAGAACCGCCCGCAAAAAGCTTAATCACTAGCCCTTCGGCTCAGCCTATGGTTGGCATTCACAGGCTCAAGGAAACGGATGTTCGCAGCGTAATCGGAGAGAAGGCTGCATTCGAATATGGTCTTCGACACTCCTATTTGTCAGATAAGCTACGTCAAAGCGGAGTCGATTTCAGCGAAGAGTCTTTCCGTGACACCTACGCGATTATGGCCACTTCATTTGGTATGACCAATAGTGAACAAATTAGCCCTCAAACCTTAATAATCCAGCGCAATGAGCTTAAAGAAGCACTCGGAAATGAAGCAGCCTTGCGAGTACTTGCTGCTCTAGATCACCGCTTCACTCGGTTAAACCATATAGCTGAACAGAAGGATCTTACAGACGAACAGGTATTTTTCGTTTACGAGGTAATTTCCCAGAGCGAAATGGAAATGGTAGAAGCCTATGAGCTTCGTAAGACAAACCCAGAACGAAGTGCGCAATTAATGCGTGATGCTTCTCTTAACAAGCAACAACAACTCTACAGTTATCTAGGCGAAGACCTCGCTAAATCGGTTACCCGTGAATTCAATAAGCCAATTGCCGGTAGCAGGGCTCCAACAGGAATCATATTAAGAAAATAAGGATATCTAGTCGTTATTAAATTACCCGCTTACCAATGATAAGGAAGTCATTATGAAATGCTCGTTAACTAGGCAAATTTATACATCGCTATTGTTAATAATCACCTCTGTAATTTTCTCGGTACAGGCCCATGCAATATCGGCATCCGTGCCAACAGTGCAGGCTGGGGAAAGTTACTCAGTAACCTACGCACCCCAGCCGATATTGCAAGAGAGAGTTGGGGCAACTGGCACCTGGACATTTGTTACAGGAACCAATGGCGTAGCGGAATTCTCGGGCAAACCTGAGGGCATCTATTACTACCGTGGAGTTACAATTGATTTTTACTCGGGATTTCCTCAGTTTTATTACAGCAACGAAATCTCAGTCAATGTGTATAGCGGGCCCCCTATCGAAGTCGATGGAATATGGGACCAAAAAGACTATATCTATCAAGTTAGAAAAGGTGATATCAATGGAGACGGCAAGCTAGATTTATTCGTAAATCGTACTTCTGGTGGCAATGCCAATAACGGAGTACTAAATGCGACAATCCTGCAGCAGCAGGCCGATAAAACTTTCCTGGCTATAGCCGCCACACCAGCCCAACTTAGCACAGCAGCTAGCTGGGCCACGGCAACCATAGAGGTAGTCTTAAGTGACTTTAATATGGATGGCTACGTCGATCTAATACTCAAAGGGATCAGCAGCCATATCGCAGGTGCCAATAACCAAATGGTCTTCTCTAAAGGCCAGCTATTCAGTGGGCAGGCCAGCTCGGTCAGAGACATTGATGACGACTTTGTTAAGACCTTTAGTAGCATTACCCACTGGCTTGGGGACAGTAATTATTTCGAAAATAATATTATTACGGTTACTGGATATACCTACGTACTGACTTATGGCTGTCAGTACGACTGGTTTTACGGTGAGTATATCTGTGGGTTCTATTACGTTTTAGTCCCCTATACGGCAACTGGGTATGATGCTTCATTGATTTCACAAGATGCTTTAGACCTGCGAGATGCGCTAGAAGATGTGACCCAGGCAGGAGAGTTTGTATTAGATGCACTGTCCAATCCGGCTAAAGCAGTTGCAGACATTCTTGAAAGCATCCTTGGTGAGACCATTCTTGGCGGAGTACTTAGAAATGGCGGAATACTGCAAATTGAGATTGATGCTGGTCTTACTATAGGTTCACCGCACTTGGATGATACGCGTGGATTGGTTGTAAGGGCCCAGCTTGCAGAGGTTGGTGAGGAGACGGGTTCGTTTAATTCGCGACCTTTAACGCCTGGGGAGATTGCTATGGCTGTGAACAATGGCTTAGCAGTGGCAAATATTAATTCAGTCGAAGTCTTGAGGCGAGGTTTCGCTGGTCTTAAAGTTGCGGTTAACGATGGTAATATCTATATTCCAGATAATAATACTATTAACTTTCCATGGAGCGAGGACTACTCTGTACTCAGTGTGCAAGTAAGTACTGTTGAGCAAGCTATCTTTGTGCATGAACTCGTGCATATTTATCAACAGAGAACTTGGGCATGGGATGATGCGAGGGTGGGGCTAGAGAGTGCGCAAGCCGGATCTGACTATTGCTATGGGCCTTTTGATCCAGGTAAGTCATATTCAGACTACAATCAAGAAGAGCAGGCTGAAATGGTATCAGATCGTTTTTTACTGAATAAGGGGTTCTCTCAACGGTTGGTATGCAATAGATCGGTTAGCTTACAGCAACTTGATGGAGTTATTGACCTATGAAATTTATTCTACTGACGCTAATTATGATGTTGTCAGCTTGCTCACATGCTTTTGAGACAATTCAGTGTCAGGAAGAAGCGGCAATCAATGCAATTAATGAGGGGAAGATGGCTAGAGCCTATGAATTACTAAAGGAGTGTGAATACATTGATGCTTCAGGGAGAGCTCTTCATTATCTTTCAGCACTAATAAAGGTCGAAGACATGGGCTCATATAGTAATATCTATGCGCGAATTGGAAAGGCGCAGGACTTGTCATGCAGGGCGGCGCTTAAAGGCTATGATGTTTCGGTTTCCGCAATCGCGTTTATGTATCTCAATGGCAGCTCGACCGCGGGGTTAGAGCCAAATGATGAAATTCGTATATGTCTTACAAAAATTCCAAAAATCTCATTGGAGTATGTAGACCCTAAAAACGTTGAGGCTTGTTTAAGTCTCAACCCAGATATAGACCCCACTTATGAATGTTATTAAACGTTGATTGCGTTATGAAATCGTTTCTATTTATCATGGCCTTATTGCCTTATTGCCTTATTGCCTTATTGCCTTATTGCCTTATTGCCTTATTGCCTTATTGCCTTATTGCCTTATTGCCTGCTTGCTCTTTTGCAGTCCAGCTATCGCTGTGTCATGAGCAAGCTGGCCTAAAGGCCATTGATGAAAATAATCTTACTGAAGCATATGAATTACTGAAAGGCTGCGAGTTTGCAGATGCTAGTGGAAGGGCACTACATAATCTCAATATACTGGTTTTTCCAAAGGGCCTTGGTTCCTATGATTCACTAGATAGCAGAATCATAGCGTCTAAGAAACTATCATGCCAGGCAGCTTTAAAGGGGTATACAATTTCAATTCGGAGGCTGGCAAATATTTACAAATCATTTGATGAATATTTGGGCCTAGAACCCAACGATAAGATCAGCCTGTGCTTGTCTAATATTCCATCCCTCAATTCATCAGAATATGTGAATCCAAAAGATGTCGAATACTGTTTAAGTTTGAATCCAAGTATAGATCCGAGTAATGAGTGCTTCTGATTACTGAGCAATAACCTAACTGCGAAGTTGTATTGTAATCGAGGCGTTACATTGTCTGAACTCATTGGAGTAATTGATCTATGAGAATATGCTTTCTGTGTATCGCCCTGCTAGCAGGTTGTATTCCAATCGGTGTATCAAGCGAATGTAATGAAAAAAATGGCCTGGCAGCCCTATATTCAAATAATGAATCCCGAGCCTATGAATTGCTCAAAGCTTGTGCAGCTGACTTGAACGCTAGTGGTGAGACATTGCACCAGTTACATGGTTTTGCTTACTTTACCAACTATGGTAATTACTCGTCATTTGACGAGCGCATGATTGATTCTGAGCAACTATTGTGCCGAGCAGTACACAAGGGTTATACAACGTCTGTTGTTGTTCTAGCTGCTTATTATCGCGACGGCGACAAAAGTTTGGGTATCAAGGCAAACAGTTTGGTCCGCAACTGCCTTTTGGGGCTTCAGGAGGATGACCTTGAATATGCGAATATCTCTCATGTACAGGCTTGCTTGAGCCTCAACCCAGATATAGACCCTACTTATGAATGTTACTGATGTGGAGCAATTTTTTTGAGGACGATGTTCCTATCTATTGCTCTGCTATGAGGAGCAGGCAGAAATGGTCTCAGATAGGTTCATCTTAAACAAAGGTCTACCAGTCCAGAAGCCATGCAATAGACCTACCACATTACAGCAACTTAATGAGGTCATTGATTTATGAAAATATTGATTTTATTGATACTTATGATGAGTGCTTGTTACCACGATCCGTCAATCGCAAAATGTGATGAAGAGATTGGGGTTAAAGCAGCAAACGAGCAGAACTCGGGTTTAGCTTATCAGTCTCTCAAGAATTGTGAGAATGATCCCAATGCATCGGGAGAGGCCCTGCACTATCTACATTCACTTGTTTCTTTCGATGGGCAAGGACAATATCAATCATTTCAAGCGCGCATGGATCATTCATTCAACCTGGAATGTAAAGCCGCGCGCAAAGGCTATATTGTCGCAATTCGTTGGTTCGGTTCTGTTTATCAGCAAGGGGATAGTTCTCTAAACATAACTCCTAACGAAGAAGTGAGTAAATGTTTTATTAATATTAAAAAGACTTCCCTAAAGTATGCTGATCCTATCGATTTTTCAACCTGCTTCAGCCTTATTTCGAACGGTGGCGCGGATTCTGAATGCAGGTCAGATTCTTGAAGGCTCTTTTAATACCAATTCTATTTTTAGCGGCATGCACACATGCTGTTGATCAACCTGGCTGCAATGAGGACGCAGGTATAAAAGCAATATATGGGGACAAGATGGCAGAGGCATATGAAATGCTAAAGGAATGTGAGAACGTTGAGGCAACCGGTATTGCACTCCATCATTTGCAAGCGTTAATTTACTACGAAGGTATGGGCTCGTATAAGTCTTTGAAGGAGAGGGTAGAGAAATCACAGGAGTTATCTTGTAGGGCCGCTCTTAAAGGCCATGACATTGCTGTTTCGGCAATCGCGTTTATGTATCTAAATGGCAGCTCGACTGCGGGGTTAGAGCCAAATAACGAAATTCACACATGTCTTACAAAAATTCCAAAAATCTCATTAGAGTATGTGGACCTTAAAAACGTTGAGGCTTGCTTGAGTCTCAACCCAGATATAGATCCCACTTATGAATGTTATTAAATGTGGGGGAACCAACCTCGAGGTTTAATTAAGAAGAGTAGGCAGAGATGATTTCCGACCGTTTCTTGCTGAACAAAGGATTTCAGCAGAAGCTACTATGTAATAGGTCGGTAAGTCTTCAACAACTTGATGAGGTAATTAGCTTGTGAAAATCCAATTCATATTTTTATTGGCATTGTCGGCATGTTCTCAGTTTGATCAGATAGCTGAGTGTGATGAGCAGGCTGGCCTAACGGCAATTGAGGCGGATAATCTATCTTCAGCATACGAGGCATTGAAGGGATGTGCGGACACTGATGCAAGCGGAAAGGCTCTCCATGACCTACATATTTTAATATTTCCCGAGGGGTTCGGCTCGTACAAGTCAGAAGATCAGCGCATCATCGACTCTCAGAGGCTAAACTGTAGGGCAGCGCTAGCGGGCTATGAAGTTTCTGTTTCTAGTCTAGCTCATACATATTTGTATGGCAGCTCCTATATGTCGGTAAACCCCATTCCTGAGGTCAGTCTATGTTTATCTACTATTCCGGCACCCAGCGCTTCAGAGTATGTGAACCCCGGCCATGTTGAGGCTTGTTTAAGCCTCAACCCAGATATAGACCCTACTTATGAATGTTATTAAACGTTGGGGGAAACACTCTGGACGTTAATATGAAGACCACAGCCATATTACTTTTTTTGTTATCAGGTTGTAGTTATTCCAAAATGGCAAGAAGCTGTGACGGAACAGCAGGCCATACAGCGTTGTATTCAAACAATGAATCTTTAGCATATGAATTACTAAAAAATTGTTCAATTGATGCAGCCATGACTGGTGAGGCGGTGCACGATTTGGCCGGTTTAATTTTCTATGGTCACGGTAAGTCCAGCTCCATTGATGAGCGTGTCACTCATTCCCTAAAGCTGTGGTGCAAAGCAGCACTTAAGGGCTATTCAACTTCTGTTTTTATTCTAGCGTCTCATTATGAGCAAGGTGACAAAACTGTAAATATCAAGGAAAGCCGGCTGGTCAGCGAATGCCTGTTTGGGCTTCAAAAAAATGACCTCGAATATGTAAGCCCCTTGGATGTGCAGGCTTGCTTGAGTCTCAACCCAGATATAGACCCCACTTATGAGTGTTACTAAACAGTGATCTTTAAGCAGGGGCGTGAATGAATAAGGAAGCGATGTATAAGAAGCTAGCCGCACGCATTACGAGCGCAAAAAATAGGGAGGCTGTTTCAGTTTTAGTTGGAGATCTTTCAGCTAAAGATATTATTGTATTAAAAGAACAGTACGGAGTTGTTCTTAGTACAGGCGAAGACGATCAAGCACTGCTAAAAGAGTTTCAGATAACGAGACGAAAAATAGAAAAGATTGAAAAAAAAGCCGTACATAAAAAAGGCTCCAGCGACCCTAAGCAATAACACCTATGGAAGGCTGTTGTGCCCAAGATATGAGCTTGATGGAGTAATAGGCTTATGAGTACTTCTGAAAGGCGATCGTCAGAGATTAAAGTTAAGTGAGACAGTACTTTATTGGAGCCTCACTTGTAATAAGACAATAAAAAACCCCGCTGGCTTACACCAGCGGGGTTTTTTGTAACTAACTAAAGACGAATTACTTAGCGTCTTTAAGCGCCTTAGCTTCAGCAATAACATCATTAGCAATGTTTTGTGGGCAAGGCATGTAGTGTGCGAACTCCATTGAGAACTGGCCACGGCCAGAAGTCATGGTACGCAGGCTACCGATATAACCAAACATCTCCGACAGCGGAACGTCTGCCTTAATCTTAACGCCTGTTACACCAGCTTCTTGATCTTTAATCATGCCACGGCGACGGTTTAGGTCGCCAATAACATCACCAACATGATCTTCCGGCGTAAATACGTCGACTTTCATGATTGGCTCAATGATCTGTGGGCCAGCTTTAGGCATAGATTGACGGAAAGCGCCTTTAGCAGCGATTTCAAATGCAACTGCCGAGGAGTCAACGGCGTGGAAACCACCGTCATAAAGCTCAACTTCAACGTCGAGAACAGGATAGCCAGCCAATGGACCTTGATCCATCATGCCGCGGAAGCCTTTTTCAATTGCGGGGAAGAATTCCTTAGGAACGTTACCACCAACAACCACTGAGCTAAATACAAAGCCAGTGCCTGGCTCGCCGGGCTTAATGCGGTAATCGATCTTACCGAACTGACCAGAACCACCAGACTGCTTCTTGTGTGTGTAGCTGTCTTCAAGAGGCATGGTAATTGTTTCGCGATAAGCAACCTGTGGCTGACCAACAATCAAATCTACACCGTAGGTACGGTTAAGAATGTCGACCTTGATGTCCAGGTGCAGCTCGCCCATACCTTTAAGGATGGTTTCGCCAGAATCTTCGTCAGTCTCAACACGGAATGAAGGATCTTCAGCAATCATCTTGCCGATCGCTACGCCCATCTTCTCAGAACCACCTTTATCCTTAGGCTTAACAGCGATAGAGATCACTGGCTCAGGGAAGATCATTGGCTCTAGCGTTACTGGGTGCTTAGGATCACATAGGGTGTGACCAGTCTGAACATTCTTCATGCCTACAATCGCGATAATATCGCCGGCCTGAGCCGTGCTGATCTCGTTGCGATCATCTGCGTGCATCTCAACCATACGGCCGATACGCTCAGACTTGCCTGTGTAAGAGTTAAGGATCGAATCGCCTTTATTCAACGTGCCTGAGTAAATACGTACAAAGGTCAGCGCGCCAAAGCGGTCATCCATAATTTTAAAGGCCAGAGCCTTCAGAGGTTCTTCAGTCGAAACAACAGCGAACTCGCCATTCTCGTTGCCGTCTTCGTCAGTCAGCGGCTGAGGCTTAACGTCTGTTGGGCAAGGAAGGTAATCAACAACAGCATCCAATACCATCTGTACGCCTTTGTTCTTAAACGCAGAACCACAAAGCGTTGGGAAGAAGTCCAGAGCAATAGTACCTTTACGGATGCAGCGCTTAACGTCTGCAATAGTCGGCTCTTCGCCTTCCATATAGGCCATCAACAAATCATCGTCCTGCTCGAGGGCAGTTTCGATCATTTTCTCACGGTACTCTTCAACCAGCTCAACCATATCGGCTGGAATCTCAACAACTTCATAGTTCTCGGGAAGGCCAGAGTCATCCCAAACGTAGGCTCTACGCTCAAGTAGATCAACCAGTCCAATAAAGTTCTCTTCAACACCTATAGGTAGGCACATAACTAGAGGGTTGGCACCCAGAACTTTCTCAACCTGAGCAACAACGCGCAAAAAGTCTGCACCCATACGGTCTAGCTTGTTAACAAAGATTACACGAGCAACTTCAGATTCGTTCGCATAGCGCCAGTTAGTTTCTGACTGAGGCTCAACGCCGCCAGAACCGCAGAACACACCAACGCCGCCGTCCAATACCTTCAAAGAACGATAAACTTCAACAGTGAAGTCAACGTGCCCTGGCGTATCGATAATGTTAAAACGGTGATCTCTCCAGTAACAGGTCGTTGCAGCGGACTGGATAGTAATGCCGCGCTCTTGCTCCTGTTCCATAAAGTCGGTTGTTGCTGCGCCGTCATGTACTTCACCGGTCTTGTGAATTTTGCCGGTAAGCTTAAGAATTCGCTCGGTAGTAGTGGTCTTACCCGCGTCAACGTGGGCGAAGATACCGATATTTCTGTAGAGAGTTAAATCAGTCATTGGTCTGCTCTGTTTAAAAAAGTGGCTTATTTATTAGGTCTAAAATCGCGCGCGAGTATACAGGATATTCCTCCTATAACAGAGTAAAAACGCATAAAGCCCCCTGAAATAATCGAAATAAATTATCGTCATCTACCAAAAAAGGGTAAAAACCAGCCCTGAAGAGAATAAAAACCCAAGGCAAGCCCAAAAAACATCCGATTTAGATGCAAAGACCGTTGACTCTCGCGGGTTGCAGTATAAGATGGCGCCCCTTGCGTACTGAAGCTGTCAAAAGAGCAGAAATTCGGTGAGTATAAAAAATTAATTATGTAATGCCTGCTGAGGAGACACTGAGATGGCTAAAGAAAGATTCGAGAGAAATAAGCCCCACGTAAACGTCGGCACCATTGGTCACGTTGACCATGGTAAAACTACATTAACAGCTGCGATCACGCGAGTCTGTGCAGAAGTTTGGGGCGGAGAAATGA
>Ga0307998_1000383_pt1 | contig 25567 bp, 16 predicted proteins | sample Davwhametageno37_FD_203147 | JGI IMG/M metagenome (GOLD analysis project Ga0307998, IMG submission 203147) | Marine microbial communities from Davis Island wharf, Antarctic Ocean - #37 | ecosystem: Environmental > Aquatic > Marine > Unclassified | place: Antarctic Ocean: Davis Island wharf... | reverse complement strand
CTCTTCAATGGTTCTAAACGTTTGAACCGCTAGCACAGGGCCAAAAATTTCTTCTTGTACTATTTGGTTGCTTTGCGCAGCGTTCATAAATAAAGTAGGTTTACACCAATATCCTTTTTTAGGAAGGCCACAAGTTGGTTGATACATTTCCAAACCTTCATTTTGACCTAATTCTAAATAGTGATTAATTGTTTTAAGCTGACCTTTTGAGTTAATAGCACCTATGTCAGTATTCTTATCCAATGGATCACCAACAATCAAATTATTCATGCGTTCCTTGAGTTTCCATAAAACCTCATCAGCAACCGATTCTTGTACAAATAATCTACTTCCAGCACAGCAAACATGCCCTTGGTTAAAATAAATACCATTTATAATTCCTTCAACCGCCTGATTGATGGCAGCATCTTCAAAAACAATATTGGCCGCTTTTCCACCAAGTTCTAAGGTTGCCTTTTTATTAGTTCCAGCAATTGCACGTTGTATAGCCTTACCCACTTTAGTAGATCCCGTGAACGCTATTTTATTGATATCTGGGTGATTGACTAATGCAGCTCCAGTTGCTCCTTCACCTGTAATAATATTTACTACACCTTCGGGTAATCCAGCTTCTTGAATCACTTCTGCCAATTTCAAAGCGGTAAGAGAAGTTGTTTCCGCAGGCTTTAACACAACCGTGTTTCCACAAGCTAATGCTGGTGCTATTTTCCAAGCTGCCATCAATAATGGGAAATTCCACGGAATTATCTGTCCAGCCACCCCTAACGGTTTAGGTTTTCTTCCTGGAAAAGCATATTCCAACTTATCCGCCCACCCAGCATGGTAGAAGAAATGAGCAGCTGCCAATGGAATGTCAATATCTCTCGATTCTCGAATGGGTTTTCCACCATCCATAGTTTCAATTACTGCAAATTCTCTAGATTTTTCTTGAATAATTCTTGCAATGCGATATAAGTATTTTCCCCTTTCATTCGCTGGTAATTTTGACCAGGAGGGGAAGGCCTTTCTTGCTGCTTTAACAGCTCTATCAACATCTTTTTCGTTGGCACGAGCCACACTAGAAATACGCTTTTCGTTTGCCGGATTTATAGTATCAAAATATTCCTCTGATTGAGGTTTGGTCCATTTGTTATTAATGAACAAATCGTATTTTTCTTTTATGTGAACATGACCCGTACTCTCTGGAGCGGCCTCATAATCAAATATGCCTTTTTTGTTTTCTTTTGCCATTTCCAAGTAATTAATCTATTGAGAAATAATCTGCTGATTGGTAATTGCCCGTTTTTTGCTTAACAATCTGCTTTAAAACATCATTAGCCAAACTGCTGGCTCCAAATCGAAACCACTTATTGTCTAACCATTTTTCTCCAAGAATTTCATTAACCAATACAAGATATTGAAGTGCTAATTTGGAAGTGGATATACCACCGGCGGGTTTCATCCCAATCATAATTCCTGTTTTATGATAATAATCTCGAATTGCCTCAAGCATTACACAAGTAACTGGTAAAGTTGCTGCTTTTCCAATTTTGCCTGTTGAAGTTTTTATAAAATCTGCTCCTGCATAAATTGCAATATCACTAGCCTTACGAATTGAATCTAAGTTGCCAATTTCACCTGTTTCAAGAATAACTTTTAATCGTGTATTTCCACAAGCTGCTTTGATCGCTGCAATTTCATCAAATACAAAATTGTACTCACCTTGTAAAAACTTCCCTCTGGATATAACCATATCAATTTCGTCAGCACCGTTATCTAACGCCAATTTCACGTCAAGTAATTTTACTTCTAAAGAAGATTGCCCAGATGGAAATGCTGTGGCGACCGATGCTACTTTAATTCCTGAATTTCCCAACGCCTTTTTTGCAACGCTAACCATACTTGGGTAAACACAAATTGCAGCTACGTTTGGCAAATCGGAGTAAGGCTCATGTAAATGCTGCGCTTTTGCACAAAGTTGTCGAACTTTATTATCCGTGTCTTGACCCTCTAGAGTAGTTAAGTCAATCATTGTCAAAACTAATTCAAGCCCATTCATTTTTGTCGATTTCTTAATACTACGACTCTGAACTCGATTAATTCTATCCAATACTCCAACCTGATCAACAGGTGAAAAGGGAGGTAAATCTTTATATATGTGTGTGCTCATGCTGTTTAAAACGAAGCAGTAAAAATATACAAGTTAAACATAAGAAATGAAGCATAAATAAAAAGGCGAAAAGCCATTTAAATAAATGACAATTCGCCTTTTAAAACTTGAATAAAAGAATTTTTACCGTTTTATTAAATGGTATTTCAGTTGAATATAAAACTCTAATTACTGACCATTTTAAAAGCAAATGGCAACCTCATCGTTGACCTAACCGTTCTGCCTCCATGTGAAGCAGGAATCCAATTTGGGAGAAGTTTTAAAACTCGAAGAGCTTCCTCGTTCAGCTGTTTGTTATTTCCCAATAGAAGTTTAATTTCTGAAATACTTCCATCTTCCATTACCATAAATTCATACATAACGTCACCTTCAATTCCCATATTTCGAAGCCTTTTTGGATATTCTAAATTTAAACTCAAGAATTTCCTTAATTCTAATTCGCCTCCCACATACTCTGCGTTAATATCGGGAAATGGTATGTATGGAACTTTATCCTCAACAATTAATTCATCCCCTTCATCTATTTCCGAAAAATCAAAATCAATTTCATCCATTTCCTCCGTTTCAAAAACATCCATATCTACTTCATTCGTGATTTCTGGAACAATCTCAATTATAGGAGAAGAAGGAGGTTTAGGTGGAGGCGGGGGTGGCGTTACTTGAATTGTTATCGGAATTATTTCATCTTCTTCTAGTGTGATTTCAAACGGAAGTCCACAAACCCTAGTATCGCTTTCATCATATTCTACCCACTCAAATGCAACCAAAACTGACGATAAAGCCAACACCATTCCTATTTGGAAAAAATATTTTTTCTGCTTTTCCAGATTTTCATTCAAATTCTTTTTCTTATCCATGGCTTTACCCTTTTTTAAGTTTGAAATGAATAGGCATATTGAATTGAACTCGAACCGGTCTCCCTCGTTGTTTTCCAGGACTCCATCTAGGCATACCATTAATTACACGAAGTGCCTCTTCATCACATCCGGCACCAATTCCTCTAAGTATTTTGGCTTCGGAAATTGAACCATCTTCCATTATTATAAAACTTACATAGACAATTCCCTGAATTTTTGCATCTCTCGCCAAATACGGGTACTTTACATTGTCACCTAAAAAACGATACATATCTTCTTCGCCACCAATAAAAACTGGCATTTGTTCCACTATGGTAAATATTTCAATATCACCAATTTTTTCATCGCCATCGTCAATCTCTTTTCCCTTAACAGTAAATTCTGTTGGCTCCTTTTTTACAATAGGTTTATCCACCGGCTCTTCAACTTTAACAATATCATCTACAGGATTCACTAAATCGCTAGGCTTTTTCTTTGGTTCTTTTAATTCTGGAATTTTCTCTTTAATAATCTTATAGTTTATTTTTTTTTCTTCCTCTTCTCCCAAATCAACAATGTATTCAATTGGCGAATAATGTTCTACCTGTGACCATTCGAATGCAACAAGGGCTAACGAAAGGCCTAAAACTATACCTATTTGAAAGCGGTAAACTTTTTGTTTTTCGAGGTTTAACTCAGGGTTTTTCTTTGATTCCATAATCCTTTAGATTTAAGTGAATAAATATTTTGAAAACGACAAATACAAATACTCTACCAAGAATTTCGGGCAAAAAAAAAGGTCGAGCAAAACTCGACCTTTTATATATTTTAAGAAATGATTTTTAGCCTCTGGAAAGAGTAAAACGAACCGGAAGGTTATATTGAACTTCAACAGCTCTCCCCCTTTGTTTTCCCGGTTTCCATTTTGGCATATTCTTTACTGCGCGAATAGCTTCTTCGTCGCAACCAGCACCAATTCCTCTCATAACTTTTACATCTTTTATTGAGCCGTCTTTTCCTACAACAAAAGTCATATACACTATGCCAGAAATATCAGCTTCACTCGCCATTTTCGGATATTTAATGGATTTCCCTAAATATTTAAACAGCTCTGCCTCGCCACCTGGAAAAGAAGGCATGTCTTCAACGATGGTGAAAATTTCATTTTCTTCTATAACTTCATCGTCCTCTTCAATTTCTTCGACTTCCATGTCTTCATCTGCCTCTGTATCCAAGTCAATGTCCTCTTCAATTTCTTCGTCGTCTTCTACTATTTCTAAAACAATAGTTTGTGGCGGCGGAGGTGGCGGCGGAGGTGGAGGTGGTTGTTGTTGAGTTAAAGGAATCATTTCTTCTTCCTCTAAATCAACACTAAGTTTACCTAATGAGCTATTGGTTCTTTCGAACTGCGCCCATTCAAATGCAACCAACACTACTGCGAGTGCTAACACCATTCCAATTTGAAACAAAAGTCCTTTTCGTTTCTCTAAATCTGCTTGGGGATTTTTTTTAGATTCCAAAATAATTCTAAATTAAAATAGGTGCCAAATTTATTAATATTATTACTTGTTTTCTCCTTTACAAAAATTCTTAACAATTCGGCAGAAAAAAGCCTAAAAACGGTATCTAACGAAACCCGTTTATAAAATAATTAAGCTACGGTTTTTTCGTAATCCGATGCGCTCATTAAATCATCTAACTGAGAAAGATCACTCATTTTCACTTTTATCATCCATCCATCTCCGTAAGGATCAGAATTTACCGACTCAGGGTTATCAGCTAAACCTTCATTTACTTCAGTTACTTCTCCAGAAACTGGCATAAACAAATCAGAAACGGTTTTCACTGCTTCCACAGTACCAAACACTTCTTCTTTATCCAAAGTTTCGCCTTCTGTTTCAATTTCCAAATAAACGATATCACCAAGTTCGCCTTGAGCAAAATCAGTAATTCCAATTGTTATTGTATCGCCATCAACTTTAATCCATTCATGGTCTTTGGTGTATTTTAAATCTGCAGGAATATTCATATTAAATAATTTTTTGTACGGCCACAAATATATGTTTTACCCTTTAAAAGTAACTATTGATTTAAGAAATACTAAAACGTAAACTAAAGCCAAAATTAGTATTGGCAGTTTTAAAAGAATTTGAAATTTGTGGAATGTTAAGCACATAATCATAAAAAGCCCTGATATTTAAGTTTTTTGATATTGGATAATCTGCTGTAATTTTCATACTTACCACGTTTTGACCAGCTGTTGGAGTATGTGTGTTATCCACAATTTTACGAATTATGGTTTTGTTTTTTCGGTAAGAGAAATCTGCTCTTAGTTTTAGTGGTGCAGGAGGAATCCGTTTTCCTTGAATGTTTAATGGCAGTGCCATTTTGAACTGATACCCCAATCCTATTGTGTAGGTCTCTGTTCTTTGCTCAAGGATTTGTGCACTACCCACATTTAATCCAATGGTTCTACCTTTTTTATATTCAACGCGTGTGGTCACCTTGTTTTTAAATTGCATATCCACATTAATAAGAGGGCTAAACTGCTCAGAAATAGTAACATTATTGTATTGAAATCGAGTATAAAAATTACTATCTAAATCTAAAATCAAATCGTTGGTAACAGGATCCACTTCATTGTATCGTTGATTTTGAATATATCCACCAACTGTCATGGTAGACTTATATCCACTACTTACAGTTATACTTTTAAATATTTTTTTCATCATGGGTATTTTACCTAGCCCACTATAATTTATTCGCCAGTTAATTGCTGGAATATTTTTAAATATATCTAATTGTTGACTACTCGCGTCCTTTCCTGCATAAGCCGCTAAAAAAGATGGAATAAGAACATCGGCACTAGTTGGCCCATAACCTTCGGTATAACCTTCTGATAGTGCATGGCCTTCCTTGGAATTACCATCTTTTTCTCCCCATCGTTCAGAAATAACCTTTCTATTGGTCAAAAATTCTTCGAATATAGAATTTGACCCAGTTTCTTTATTGTCTTTCACTAAACTAGTACGTAAGGCAAAAAACGAGACCGAAAAATTACCCCTTTCCACCGGGCTTTCTTCAATATAAATTGGCTCTCCTGTATTACTAGAACTGTCTGGATCGTACCTGTAAAATAAAGAATAATTGGAAGATCGTCTTTTTGAACCACTAAATGAAAGCCTTAAATCTCGTATAGGTTCAGCAGAAAACCTATAGCTAATATTTTCATTAAAAGTTGTAGCCACCCTATAATTGATATTAGTATCCTGTCGAAGCCATCCTTTTTCTCCAGCCTTTTTCCAGTACGTATTACCCGAGTCAGGATATTGTTGCCCAAATAGAAAATCCCATCCTGGCCCACTTGAATTTTTCCCTGAACCAAGTAAGCCACTTCCTTCTGCCCATCCTGGAACCATTGTTCCTCTCGCCCTCGTATAAGTTAAACTAGCACTATTAACACTCATAATCAATTTTGCAAATCGATCCACTACAGTGTATCCCGATTTATCCTTTTTTGGTGCGGGAGGAGCTTGGGCCCCATTTGCATTTTTAGTTTGTGTTGGGGGTGGCGCAGCTCGTTTTGGTCTGTTTTTTAATTGTTGATGTCGGCGTGCTCTTCGCTCTACTTGCTTCAAATAATCCCATTTTTGATATAACTTCCTCATATTAAAATTACTATTCATATTTATGGAATTTGAGTTTTGGATGGTATGTCCAATTTTATCTCTTCCCAAAGGAGCCCGTTGCCAGCTATAAGTAGCGCCATATCTAATATTAGCCGTTGTCCAATCTAAAATTGGTATATAATTTAACGGTACTTTATAGTTCAAATTAGCAGAATGGCTGTAATTCATTTTTTCGCCACCACTCTTAATTTCACTCCAAACCTCATCTTTCCAGTGGTCATATCGACCAACACCTACACCTTCCCCACTAGTTATCTCTTTGTTTTCACCTTTTTCCGCAGCCCCGTCTGGCTCTTGAATTAAAGCTTTAGTATTTGATGCAAAATCAAATTTCAAATTTTTAGTCAAATCGTATTTAAAAGCAAATGCTCTGTTCCATGTAAATTGTTTGTTGTAAAACTCAGGTAAATTGGCCGTAAGACCTGGGTTAGTGTTTCGCATCTGAAATGCTTGGTAGGTCCTATTCATGTTGGTAGTAAAACTGAAGGATTTAGGCAAGTAATAAAAATTCATTTCTCTTGCTAGTTTCAAATAATCACTTTCTCGCAACATTTTTACCTTGGCAAGTGGTTTAAGAGGTTTTGATTTTAGGCTGTATTCGTAGGTAAGCCCTACTCTAGTGGTTTTGGTAAGGTCTCTTTCAATCTCAAAATCTGTTTTGTTTTCTTCTGTATAAGCATAACTAGCACTAAAGTTGGAGATATCAATGGGCGTTGATATTTTTTTATTAGCGGTTTTTTCTTTTCTAACGTTGGTGAAATTAATGGACTTTCTTGTTGTTCTATCTTGCATTACCCTCTTAACTGAATCCTGCTGCGACTTGGTATCCCAAGCTTTGACATAATCTTTAAATTCAATATCTGGTGCTAAAGGTGAAAACAATGGATCTTTTATATCGGCATTATAACTGGCATACAATGGTAACCGAACGCCCCACTTTTCAGGAAAAAACTTATCCAGGTTTACGGCAGCAGTTACCGAGTAATTTCTTCGAGTATCCTTTTGACGCTGACTCACTTTTTTATCTAAACTTCCCCAGCCTGGAGTGCTGTAGCCGCCACTCAAAACAATGTTTGCCAAATCAGCCATTTTTAAATTTGCCTGCCCAACGGTAGCCCAGCCTTTTGTTTTATCGAAATCACTCAGTCGTAATTCATTTACCCAAACCTCAGCGCATTTATTTAACCCATCATCGTTGACAGCACCTGGGGTTTGTCTTGGGTTTCTAATTCCTATCATTATGGTTTTTACTTCTCCCAAATTAGGGTTCCCAACCACATAAATATTTCCTCCATTATGACTTCCAACATATCGTCTTTTAGACAATAAAGCAGTTTCTCCATTTATTATTCTTTTTTCCCTATGTATTTTTAAATCGGTTAGAGATTTCAAATCCAAATCTATTTGGTTGGCATCTGGCCAAACTGTCTTTTGATGATCCTCAATTTCAGTATTGTACTGTCCCTCATCAGTTACTTTCATTGGTAATTCATATTCGTAATAGTTGTCTGTAAAATCACTGCCTAATCGAATAAAAACATTCAAATCATCATCCTTTAATTCTTCCTGATCTGCCAAAGTTTCTGCATGTACAAACATTTTTAAACTTCCATACATTCTTAAATCTAGTGTAGTGCTTCGGTATGCGGCTTTTGCTAATCCATCTGGTAAATCGCAAACAGTAAGTTGAAGGGATTGCTCGTTAATTTGCTGAAGACTAGTTGTGTTAACATTGGTCTCACGCTGAATAGCTGGTGGTAAAACGTAACTAACAGGAACTTTAGAACTATGCTCCTCAAAGTTAACGGCACCTACGTTAAAATCAACTTCATAGTCTGTTGTTACACCTTCTGGATTGTCGTCTATTTCATCTACATACCTTCTCCATTCACCCCTAACCAATTCAAGTCGAGCAAATCTCATGTGTACTGGATTCGTAAATCCCTTCATCATCATCCGCATAAAAAACACAGAACGTAAGTCATTTATATTTCCATGTTTTGTTCTTTTGGGTGTACGTACTGGAATTCTAAACAAATACCATCCAACTTGTTTTGGAGTGCCATCTGCAACATCTGGACTTGCTAATTTATAATCTACAATAAAGTTGGTTCCTACTTTATCTGGGGAAAAAGCTTCATTAGATACTTCAACTTTATATTGAAAATATGCCTCTGTTTGATTAACGGTGTTATCTTTATTTATATCCTCTTGATCCGGTCTATTGTTTCCCGATCTCTGCTCGTCTGGGTTATTATCACTTATTCCCGAGTTACCTTCAACACCATTGTAAGCTTTATATCTTTCTAATATATCTGCACTATTTTTGTCGTAATCTCCGTCAAAATAGTGCTTAAAATCATCTTTAGCTGGATCGATATTAAGTTTTGTTTTGTTGTCATTAGTAATGGTTAACGCATTCACCTTAGCCAAGTAATCACTATGAAACTTGATTTCATTTAAATCTGTTCCAACACGATTATTTTCCAATCCATCTAGACCAATGTCCTGAAATGGCCTTGTGCTTGGTTCATTATCAAACCCAGTTGAATAAGAATTTCCCACAGTAACCCTTCCATGATTAGTGGTTTTGTTTTTATTAAGATCGAGTAATTCTGTATTGTTCTTTGGTAATAGTTGTTCAAATATTTTTTCACCATCATACATTATATCTTCCGAGACATTTCCAATATTAAAAATTAACTCCCCTTTTTGATCCGTTCCTTCATAATCCTCGTTGAATGGGTCCATTACCCAAAACTGAATGTATTCAATATTAGAGGCTTCAAAGTCATTTTGATCAATTCGACGCGTAATTCCTCCCCATCTACTTGCTGGGTTTTTTAAAAATCCAGCAGAATCAATTCCATCTGCATACACTTTGCCACTTGCATCTTTTCCATCAACATCGAAGTTATAAAGTCCTTTTTCATTTGGATAGTACGATAAATCAAACATGTTAAGATTCTGAACAGTTCCAGGAGGTAATTGCTTTTCAGGGAAAACTTCTTGTTGTAAAATTTGACGCATAAAATGATTCGAAAGCATTACTTGATCATTAACCACGTTACTCGGTCCCCGACTATTATCATAAAAAGTTGGGTCTATTACTTTCCATGTTAAAAGTGCACGGTTAATTCCATTCGCTGGATTGTCAAATAATTCTCCTTCAGGAAACACATCTGGTTGTTCGCGCGGAGTACTAGCGTGAAACCAATTGTTTTGAGACAATAAAGAGATGGAGTTTTGACTCCCTTCAAAATCGTCAATGTAAGAGTTCCCCTCTTTGCCAATAGCCTTAGAGTGACCTGGGAGAATTTGCGCAAACTCTCCAGAAACGGAAAGTGTTGATTTTTCTTTCGTATCAATCCCAGGAATTTTATCAATAATTCTAGTTAGCCATGGAAGCTCCGTTTTGTAACTTAAATCCAATCCCCAAATCCAATTTGAAATAGGCTCATACCCTATATCTACTTTTTGAGTTAATGGTCTTTCCCACAATTTCATAACAGTTCCACCAATAAGAAAATCATCTGAGATTTTATAATCCATTCTGTGGGCAAAAAAGTTCTTTTGTTGTTGTGCAAAAAGCTGGTTACTTTCTAATGATACTTTTATAGGTTGGCCAGACTCGATAATGGACTGGTTAATTATTTTTACTCGACCCAAATTATAGTCAATAGTATAGTCAGAGTTTTCGATTAATTTCTGACCCCCAGCAGTTACGGTGACCGATCCCTCTGGAACGTTAAGAGCGTTTAATGGTATTTCGTTGCTCGATTCACTTTGGTATTTTCCTTTTAAAGTAAATCGATTTCTTTCCGGAAACCTGTATTTCGCATCTGCTTGAGTGTTGCTATAAAGTGAATCGAATCCGTATAAACGCATATAAGCGTCCGCAAGGTTAGCGTTTCCACCATATTTCAAAAAAGCATTTCTAAGACCATCCCCAAATGGTTCAACTCGAGGAATAATAATTCTACCATTTTGTGTGTTTATTGTTATGCCATCTACAAAATCAAAAAGACCATCCTGTCTTGGTTGCCCATTAAAATCCAGCGTGTCCATTCCTAAAAGTTGAACCATACTCTTATCATTTACTTCTGGTTTTGGAATAAAATTAATGTCTACCCCTTTGTCTTTGTCCAAGTACCAAATGTCAAAACGGAAACCTTCTTTTTTAACACGGTAAGCCCCAATACTGTAGATGTTTTTCATCATCAACTTCCACATTGGAACATGTGTATTTGTTTCCGTTGATTTTAACATTTTCACCAATAATGGTTTTTCGGCAAGGTCAGTAGAAAATTCTCCTACTTGATAAACCTCTCCGTTCAAAGTATACTCATAAGCCACGGCAAGTACTTGGTTGGTATTAATTTGTTGCCTTAGTGAAATATAGCCAAGTTGTGTATGAACCGTATATTCGTTTGGCTGTAATTTTTTCGCGAATTCTACTTTTTGAAAATCCAATCGTGGATCTAAATTCATTTTGTTCCTCAAGATTGGTATTGCTTGATCCGTTGTCCTATTTTCTATCCCATTAAAACCATTTTTACCATTTACTTCTCCGTATAAACCATTGTGCTCATTTGAAGGCCAAGGAAGTGTTCCTCCAGTAGGCCAAATGTCGTTGTAAAACTTGGTTATGTCGGTGCCTGACTGGCCCAAATCCTGAAAAGCAATTACATCTCTAGGTGCATCACCATTGGTTCTTGTGTTGGTTACCCAAACTTCAATTCGTGTAATATTTACACCCGTATTAAGCACCATTGGATCGGCAACCGCATCTTCGTAAGTATCCCTAAAAAAATGATCCAAGAAAAAGTGTTTATTGGCTTCATAGTTATCTGCCTTTACTTCAAATTCTTTTTCTTGTGCTCCACCTTTGGTCTCAATTTCACTTTTTTGTCCTTTGTCTTGTGACAAAACAGTAGTCATGGTTAGTCTACCAAATTTCAATTTTGTTTTCACACCAAACAAACTCTGGCTTCCTGTAATTAACTGACTATTAAGCGGGAGGCTAACATTCCCTAATTCAATTTTTTGAATTATTTCATCTTCGTATCCAGTGTAATCAATTTTAAACTGATTTTGAAAATCAAATGTAGCTTGTGTGTTATAGTTGGTGGTAATTTTCATTTTATCACCAATGCTACCAATCAGGTTTATCTGCATATTCTGATCAAACTGAAAGGTAGTAACTCTTCTGTTTCGTACCGGAATTGCGGGGTTATCGGTTTTACTTATTCGTAACCCGAAAGACAATTCAGCCGAGCCTGAGGGTTTTAAATCAATCGTGTTGCCTCCAAAAATTCTATCGAAAGTTTTACTTTTTATTTTTAGTTCTGGCTGAAAGGCTTTAGCATCTTTTCCTTCAAATTCATTTTCAGCCGATTGTTTATCTTGCCAATAATCGGCCATCGACTTCTTTTTAGTATATTCTAAATATTCATCAAAGTCCATATAGGTAGGAGGTCGGTAGTTTAAATCGCCGATTTTTTGTGTTACCTCATACTTACCCGTTTCAGGATTGTATTTAACCTCCGATTTAAGGTTTTTTGGATCTGCCATGTCAACTCCGCCTTTTTTTGCAGAGCCAATTCCGGTACTTTCAGAATCTTTTAGAGGATAACGTAGCTTCACTTTGTCACTATCACCGCTATCCAAGGGTTGAATTTGGTATTCTAATTTTAAATTTCGCCTTATAAGTACGCGTGCGCGAATTTCATCCGAGTCCGAGAAATATTCAGGCACCTCATCGCCTAACTCACTAAAAGCAAATAATGAATTAGATTCAATGGTAAAAAATACCAATATAAGGATCGCTATTAGGCGAAATGGATACAATACAGTGAAGAGTTTATCTGACTTTACAGTAGTTTTAGTGCTTCTTTAATAACCTGCTCTACACCAGCACCTTCCTCGGTTTTAGCGTAGACTTTCTGCAGCACTTTTGTCGATCTATTTCTGTCGAAGCCCAGCGCAAGCAGCGCAGATAACGCTTCACTTTTCAAAGTATTGTCTGAAAGAGAAGAAATTTCTAGTTGCGGTTCCTCTTTCTGAATTTTGTCTTTTAAGTCGATAATTACTCGAAGGGCGGTTTTCGCACCTATTCCTTTTATGGATTTTAGTAAGTCGGAATTATCATTAATAATTGCGGCGTGAATATCAGAAGGTTTGTACGAAGATAAAATTACTCTTGCTGTATTTGCCCCAACCCCACTTACCGAAATAAGGTGTCGAAATAAAACACGTTCAGAAGCTTGAGCAAATCCAAATAAAGAACGCGAATCCTCACGAATTACTTCATGGATAAAAAGTTTGGTTAATTCTTCGGTACCCATACTTTCATAAGTATTCACCGAAATGCTTACATAGTAACCTATTCCGCTACATTCTAAAACCGCAAATACCGGGTTTTTTTCAATCAATCTTCCTTTTAAATATTCAATCATATTAGGTTATTCATTTTTTCGTCAATATCACTTAATTTCTCCGTTGTTCGCCCCTTCATCTGTGCATCTACTACCGCTAAAGTAACCATGTTCACAATCTCCCGAACTGAAGACCCTAACTGAAGGACGTGAACTGGCTTTTTCATGCCCAACAAAACCGGACCAATTGTTTCAATATCACTCATTTCTTGAATGAATTTGTACGCTATATTTCCTGATGATAAATTCGGGAAAATAAGTGTGTTTACTCTGTGCTTGGCTAATAATGAAAATGGAAAAAGCTCTTTTCGTTTTTTAATATCTAAAGCAAAATTGGCTTGAATTTCCCCATCTGCAATTATATCAGGTCTCTCTCGATGCAAGATAGAAACTGCTTCTTTCACTACATCAGATTCTCCACCTTTCGATGATCCAAAATTTGAATAAGAAAGCAAAGCCACCGTCGGTTTTATATTGAATAATTTAACTGCTTCGGTGGTTAATGTAGTGATGTCAGCCAATTCTCTCGCAGTGGGGTTTAAATTTATTGTTGTATCTGCTAAAAATAAAGGGCCATTTTTGGTATTGAGAAGATACATGCCAGCTATTATTTTATTCTTTGGATTTTTTCCTATAATCTGCAATGCAGGGCGCAAAGTATCCGGGTAATTTCTACTAATTCCAGAAATTAATGCATCGGCATCGCCTTGTTTTAGCATTACACAACCATAATAATTTCTTTCGCGCATGGCTTTAATTGCCTCTGGTAAAGTATAACCTTTCCGCTTGCGCATATTATACATTATCCGACCGTATTTTTCCCTGTTTTCATATTCCTCTTCACTTCGTGGATCAATAATTTGAACTCCATCCAATTCCAATTCATATTTCTCAATAAGAGCTTCCAGTTTTTCTCTTGGACCTAATAAAATTGGCTCTGCAATTCCCTCATCTCTTACTGTTTGCGCAGCACGTAATACTTTGTAGTTATCCGCTTCAGCAAATACCACTCTCTTAGGGTCCTTTTTTGCTCTTTCTACTAAACTACTCATCAGTTTATTGTCCAACCCGAGTCGCTCTTCTAATTCTTCTCTATAAGCATCCCAATCGGTAATTTGTTTTTGAGCAACTCCACTTTCCATCGCAGCTTTTGCCACCGCGGGAGCAACGCAAGTTAGTAGTCTATGGTCAAGGGGTTTTGGGATTATGAAATCCCTGCCAAAACTTAAATTTCTTTCGTTGTAAGCTAAATTTACTTCTTCTGGAACGGATTCCTTTGCCAATGTTGCAATGGCTTTAACTGCGGCCAACTTCATGGCTTCGTTAATAGCCGTTGCCTGAACATCCAATGCTCCTCTAAAAATGAATGGAAAACCCAAAACGTTGTTTACTTGATTTGGGTGGTCGGATCGACCAGTTGCCATAATTATATCTTCACGAACTAAAAGTGCATCCTCATAAGGTATTTCTGGGTCGGGATTTGCCAAAGCAAAAACTATACAGTCTTTTGCCATGCTTGCCACCATTTCTTTTCCTACAATATTCCCTTTCGAAAGTCCAACAAATACATCAGCTCCAACCATGGCTTCAGTTAAAGTATTTGATTTTACTTCGTTGGCAAACAAACTTTTATATTGATTTATTTTACCTCGTGAATGTTTTATAACTCCTTTGCTATCGCACATTATTATGTTCTCTCGCTTTGCTCCTAAAGCTACATACAATGTACAGCAAGAAATGGCTGCAGCACCAGCACCACTAACGACTATAGAAACATCCTCAATCTTTTTATTTACCAGTTCTAAGGAGTTTAACAAAGCTGCACAAGAAATAATTGCCGTGCCATGCTGATCATCATGCATAACAGGGATGTTTAATTCTTCTTTAAGTCTTCTTTCAATTTCAAAAGCTTCCGGAGCTTTTATGTCTTCCAGGTTAATACCACCAAAAGTAGGGGCTATGTTTTTTACCGTGTTTACAAAGGCATCTACATCAGTAGCATCTACTTCGATATCAAACACATCAATGTCAGCGAAAATTTTAAAAAGCAAACCTTTTCCTTCCATAACAGGTTTACTAGCTTCTGGACCAATATTTCCTAACCCTAAAACTGCTGTTCCATTAGAAATAACGGCAACCAAGTTTCCTTTAGCTGTATATTCAAAAACTTTTTCTTTATTCTTGGCAATTTCGAGACAAGGTTCTGCAACTCCTGGAGAATAAGCAAGAGACAAATCACGCTGTGAAGTATATGGTTTAGTGGGCCTTACCTCTATTTTACCTTTACGACCTTGGGAATGATAATCGAGAGCTTCTTTCTTGCTTATTTTACGCATATATTTCTTTTAAACCGAACTTGTAAAAGTAGCCTTTTATATAGGCCGACAATAGAGAAAAGCTAGGCTATTTCGGAGCTTCTTTTATTTTTTTTAATTGTGCTTTCCTTAATTTTCATGGCAATTAATAGTATGAATAATGAAAGTTTAGAATTTCAAATTCTATCTTTGGGTTAATGAAAAACTATTTGTTTTTAGTGGAGTAGGAATATCAGCTGAAAGCGGAATTCAGACAGTTCGAGATGCTGGAGGTTTATGGGAAAACTGCAAAATTAAAGAAGCGGAAATTCCATCTGCATTTCTCGCAAGCACCAACTGACTCGAAAAAAATAATTGTTGATCCTGTTTATCCTCATCTGACAAATTAAATGATTTTGAGATCATAAGTAAAGTGGCATCTCAAGGGGTTTCAGAATTGGTACAACTATTAGTAATCAACTAGACAAAATCGGTGGATTGTAAGTCCATTAAAGTTTGTTATCCTTATATTCGCCACTTAAACTAAAAGAAATATGAATAAAGTAATTACTGTTATTGGAATAGTTTTATTAAGTCTTTCCGGTTTTGCTCAAACAGCAGAAGGAAGAAAGATTCCTGCAGTCGAAATTTTTGACATGAATGGGGATAAATTCAATACTTCATTATTAAATAACGATGGAAAACCAATGGTTATTAATTTTTGGGCTACATGGTGTAGTCCGTGTAAAAGAGAGCTAAATAATATTGCCGAATTGTACGATGATTGGGTGGGAGAAACTGGGGTGAAAATAGTAGCCATTTCAATTGACGATTCTAGAAACATGCAAAAAGTAAGACCTTATGTGGATGGGCAAGCATGGGATTATGAAGTATATATTGATGTTAACGCTGATTTAAAAAGACAGATGGGGGTGAACAATGTTCCGCATACTTTTTTGGTTGACGGAAACGGAAATATTGTATGGCAGCATAATTCATATTCAGAAGGTGATGAATACGAATTGTATGAGTTAATAAAGAAGTTGGCAGAAGGAAAAAGTATTAAATAAAGAATTTACAATTTGAATTTACTTAGAGTTATTACTCTCTCCGCATTTATTGCTGGAGGGTTTGCATTTAATTCTGTTTACGGGCAGATAAATAATGAAGGTGTAAAAGGGTTCATCGCTAAGCCATTAGAAATTCACGGAAATTTCAGCGTACGTGGCCAATATTATCAAGAAGATAGCGCAATCGGCGCACCCGATGTTCCTGAAAAGTTTTTAATGAATGGTTTTGCAAATGTTATTGTTACAAAGGGTGCCTTTAGTGCTGGTGTGCGTTATGAAAGTTACCGAAACCCTATTTTAGGGTTTGACCAAAAGTACAAAGGCAGTGGGTTTCCTTACAGATATGTACAATTTAAACAAGGTGCGCTTGATATTACCGCAGGTAATTTTTATGAGCAATTTGGTACTGGGCTTTTATTACGTTCTTACGAACAAAGAGATTTGGGCGTCGATAACGCTATTGATGGGTTTAGGGTTAAATATAGTAACTCGAAGTCAGGTGTTTATTTAAAAGGATTAATTGGAAAGCAGCGTTATTTTTTCTCCCTAGGTGAAGGTATCGTGCGTGGTTTTGACGGATTAATTAATGTGAATGAGGCAATTAATAGTATTGAAAAAAGTAAAATTAAAATAAAAGTAGGTGCTAGTTTTGTTAGTAAATACCAGCCAGATGACAATCCGAATTACAAGCTTCCTGAAAACGTTGCATCCTATTCTGGTCGATTAAATTTGAACTACAAAGGTTTTGGCTTTTTAGGTGAATATGCATACAAAATGAATGATCCATCGGCTGATAACAATTTTATATTTAAAGATGGAAATGCCATGTATTTAACAGGAACCTATTCTAAAAAGGGTTTAGGTATTGTTTTATCTGCTAAATCAATTGATAATATGAGTTATAGGTCAGACAGAAACGAAGGACTAAATAACTTGCTCATTAATTACAACCCAGCCCTTACCAAACAACATACCTATAACTTAGCTGCAACACTTTACCCTTATGCTTCACAACTAGTAGGTGAAGTTGCCTACCAAGCTGATATTATTTATAAGCTAAAAAAGAAGACCTTTTTAGGTGGGAAATATGGCACTACTATATTCCTGAATGCATCTAAATCATTTGGGTTGGACTCTTCGCACCTAAATGACATGGATACTAAACGAGAAAGTTATACTACAAACTTTTTTAAGCCTGGACAAGAAGCATATTATCAAGATATTAATGTAACTGTAGAACGCAAAGTTGTAAAGTGGTTTAAGTTTAAAGCCATGTATATGAATTTGATGGCAAACAATGACATCCTTAAATATGGTGGTATTAATGGAGCTTGGTCAGGCAAAATATATGCCGACATTGCCGTTTTAGAAATGCTTTTTAAACTTAATCGAAAGAATAGTATAAGAACAGAAGTTCAAGGCCTTTGGTCTAAACAAGATATGGGAGATTGGGCAACCTTGATTGTAGAATACACGTTAAGCCCTCATTGGTTCGTTGCTTTAATGGACCAATACAATTATGGTAACTCGATTGAAAAAAACCAAATACACTATCCTTATGCGACTGTTGGTTATAATAAAAATGCGAACAGAATATCAATAGGATACGGAAGACAAAAAGCAGGGCTATTTTGCGTGGGCGGTGTTTGTCGTGTGGTACCAGCGTCAAATGGACTTACAATTTCTATAACATCATCATTCTAAATTATTAATTATGATTTCATTAAAAAATATTTTATTGTTCAGCTTTTTCTCTTTTACTTCGGCTGTTTTTATATCCTGTGATAAAGTTGATGATCCTTATGAAGGCGTTTTGGTTAGTGCTTGTGAAAGGATACCGGGTGCTGTTAATATATGGGGTGACACAGCTAACGTTACAGTAAAAAAAATGATAATTGAAGAAATTACAGGACATACTTGTGGTAATTGTCCTCCAAAAACGGCATTAATTATTGATTGGGTTGATAATGATTATAAAAACCAAGTTTATAGTGTAGCTTTTCATGCCACGTCTTTTGCTAATCCAGTAAAGGGGTATCCTGCGGATTTCAGAACAGAGATTTAATGATAAATTACAAAATACAAGTGCACCTGTTGCTATTTTCAATAGAACTGATTTAAACGGAGCGGGACTTTTAGTTGGAGGAGGAAAATTCAATCTTGAATTTGAAAAACTGATTAATAACGGAGGCTTGGATAAGCCAAAAATTCAATTGAAACTTCACAATCAATATGACGAAACAAATAACTTAACTCAGTTAAGTATAACTGGAAGCGCTCTTGAAGACTTAGCTGGTGATTTTACCCTAATTATTTATGTATTAGAGGATAAAGTAATAAGTGACCAAAAGTATTATGGATTCCCAGCTGGAGATCATATTACAGATTTTGAGCACCGACATATGTTTAGAGATGCTATTGGAAGTTTAGATGGAAATGCATTCATCTCTAATGAACTAAATAAAGGAGAGAAGGTAGAAAAATGCTTTTCTTACTCCATTGATTCAAATTGGAATATTCATAACTGCGTTTACCTAGTTGCTGTAAAAGATAATTCTACTGGTGAGATCATTCAATCGGATGAAATACACGCCAGCAATCAGTAATGAAATCTTTAGTAATATTTACATTTTTTTTTACTATATCCTCATTTATTCTGATTGGTCAAAGTAGCTCAGAAAATAAGTTCCATGCTGGCCTCAAAGCGGGAGTGAATACCTCTCAAATGACTGGAGATGGATTCTCAGGTTTTTACAAATTTTCAGTAGTTGCCGGTGCTTTTGCTAACACAAAAATCAATGATAAATGGAAGTTCCAATACGAACTTATTTACCAGGGTAAAGGAAGTAATAAACCAGCAAGACCTGACGAAGGAGATCATGAGTCTTATAAGATTAGCCTAAATTATATTGAAGTTCCTCTTCTTTTCCAATACCAATTAAAAAAGTTTGAGGTGGAATTTGGTCCGGGCTTAGGGGCGTTAATTGGAAGTAAAGAATGGGACAAAAATGGGACATTAGCTAAATCCAATAATTGGAGAGCTTTTGAACTAGACGCGATACTCGGCTTAAATTATTACATTAATGATAAATTTTTCATAAATGCTAGATCTCACCACTCGGTCACATCCATTGTAACAACAAGCGTAGCCACTCCTTATGGAACTTATGGTGGGGCTTGGAATATTGTAATTGCATTGACCTTTAATTATCAGTTTTAATCTGTTTCAAAAACTCAATATTTCTTTTTAATCCCGAGAACTTAGTTCGTTTTACTGCTGATTTTTGAAATATTTCACTAAACACTTCTTGAGTTAATTCTTCCCATTCCTTTGGCTTCATTTCCATAAGTTTTGAATTAGGATTGAACCACTCTTCTTTATTGGGTTTAGAAAATCGATTCCACGGACAAACATCTTGGCAAATATCACAGCCAAACATCCAATTATCGAATTTACCGGTCATGTCTAGTGGAAGTTGATCCTTCAATTCAATTGTGAAATAAGAAATACACTTACTGGCATCTATTTTATAAGGCTCATCTAAAGCATCTGTCGGGCAGGCATCAATGCATTTTGTACATGTGCCACAATAGTCTTTAATCTGACCATCACTTTCTAACTCCATGTCCAATATAAGTTCCCCTAAAAAGAAAAATGAACCCGCTTTAGGGTTAATAATATTAGTGTGTTTCCCCATCCAGCCTATCCCACTTTTTTTTGCCCAAACTTTATCCATCACAGGAGCAGAATCAACAAATGCACGACCAGCTACATCCCCTATTTCATTTTGAATATAGAGTAATAACTCTTTTAATTTATCCTTTATTATAAAATGATAATCCTTACCATAAGCATACTTTGATATTTGTGGTGATGAAGGATTTTGAGAATCCTTTGGAAAATAATTTAAAGCTAATGAAATAACCGATTTTGCTCCGGGGAAAAGTTGCGTGGGATCTGTTCGAAGATCGAAATAGTTTTCCAACCATTTCATTTCTCCATGTCTGTTTTCATTCAAGAATGTTTCCAAATCCCTGGATTCAGTTTCAAGCTTTTCGGCCTTTGAAATACCACAAAACATAAACCCAAGTTCCATTGACTTCTTTTTAATCCGTGTACTTGCCGATGTTTTATTCAGTGTCAAAATAGGCTTCCTTGTGGTTTCGATGGAGTTATTCCTAAATGTTTGTAGGCTTGCTCGGTCGCTTCTCTTCCCCTTGGAGTGCGCATTAGAAAACCTTCTTGAATTAAAAAAGGCTCATATACCTCCTCAATGGTTCCAGAGTCTTCCCCAACAGCAGTTGCTATAGTGGTTAAACCCACTGGACCGCCCTTAAACTTATTAATTATGGTAGACAATATTTTGTTGTCCATTTCGTCCAAACCATGCGCATCTACATTAAGTGCATCTAAACTGTAATGTGCAATTCCTTTATCAATCTTTCCATTTCCTTTTATCTGTGCAAAATCTCTAACCCTTCTTAATAAAGCATTACAAATTCTAGGAGTTCCTCTACTTCTTCCTGCAATTTCGGCAGATGCTTCTTTTTGAATTTCAATGTTCAGAATAGCAGCGGAGCGGTCAACAATTTTTTGTAGCGTTTTGGCATTGTAATACGCTAAACGAGAATTTATACCAAATCGAGCTCTCAATGGTGAAGTAAGTAAACCAGATCGAGTTGTAGCACCAATTAGGGTAAATGGTTCCAATTCGATTTGGACGCTTCTTGCATTGGGCCCTGTATCGATCATAATATCGATTTTATAATCTTCCATAGCAGAGTACAAAAACTCTTCAACTACCGGGCTTAAACGATGAATTTCATCAATAAATAATACATCATTTTCTTCCAGATTGGTTAATAGTCCTGCCAAGTCACCGGCTTTGTCAAGAACTGGACCGCTAGTTATTTTTATTCCAACTCCTAATTCATTAGCAATTATATGTGCAAGAGTTGTTTTACCCAGCCCAGGAGGACCATGAAGTAAAACATGGTCTAGCGCTTCACCACGTAAGATGGCTGCTTCAACAAAGACTTTTAAATTTTCAATTATTTTTTCTTGACCTGTAAAATCATGAAATAAACTCGGGCGTAATACCTTTTCAATATCCCTATCTGTAGGATTAAGGGAATCTGAATTTGGATCTAAATTTTCATTCATTGTATGTGTGGAAGTTCATCAAAAATAGCCAAAAAAAAAGTCCCACTTACGTAGGACTTTTCAATATTTTTAATGAGTGAGATAACTCAAATTTAATGATCTCCGACTTCACCTTCTTTTAAAGGTACGATTTGAGGAACAAAATCTTCATCATGATCAGGATTACTATAATCATATGGCCATCTGTGTACAACAGGTAATTCACCAGGCCAGTTTCCGTGCATGTGTTCAACCGGAGTTGTCCATTCCAAGGTATTTGATTTCCAGGGATTTTGAGGCGCCTTAGGGCCTCTAAACATACTATATATCAAATTGAATAAGAATAAAAACTGTATCAGTCCACCAACAATAGCAAATGCAGTTACAATTGATGCAATATCCGCAACACCTTCAAACATCGGAAATTCAGAATAAGAATAATACCTACGTGGAAGTCCTGCTAACCCTTGAATGTGTTGAGGAAAAAACACACCATAAGCACAAGTAAATGTTACCCAAAAATGTATGTAACCTAATTTTTTATTCATCATTCTCCCCCACATTTTTGGGAACCAATGATAAACACCAGCAAACATTGCCATAACAGCAGAAAGTCCCATTACAATGTGGAAGTGAGCTACTACAAAATAAGTGTCATGAAGGTTGATATCTAAAGCAGCATCAGCCAATATTATTCCAGTTACTCCTCCAGAAATAAAAGTAGACACCATTGCTATTGCAAACATCATTGCAACTGTAAAGTGAATCTTTCCTTGCCAAAGTGTAGATAAATAATTAAATACTTTAACGGCAGATGGAATTGCAATAAGTAAAGTTGTAAAAGTAAATACATCACCCAAGAATGGGTTCATACCACTAATGTACATGTGATGTCCCCAAACAATAAAGGAAAGAAAACCAATCGCCAACAATGAGCCAATCATAGCTCGATAACCAAATATAGGTTTTCTCGCATTTGTTGAAATAATTTCAGAAGTTAACCCTAATGCTGGCAATAGAATAATGTAAACTTCAGGGTGTCCTAAAAACCAAAAAAGGTGATGATACAATAAAGGCGATCCACCTGTTCTATCTAATGCTTCTCCCGCAATAAATATATCGCTTAGGTAAAATGAAGTTCCAAAAGTTCTATCAAAAATTAGAAGTAAAGCCGCTGCAAAAAGAACCGGAAATGACAGTACACCTAGTATTGCAGTTAAAAACAAGGCCCATATACTAAGAGGTAGACGAGTCATTTTCATCCCTTTAGTTCTTAAATTGACTATGGTCACGATATAATTAAGTCCTCCTAATAATGAAGAAATAATAAATAACGACATACTTACTAGCCACAAAGTCATTCCAAGACCAGAACCCGGCATGGCCTGGGGAAGCGCACTCAAAGGAGGGTAGACTGTCCACCCGCCCGATGCAGGGCCAGCCTCTACAAATAGGGAACAAATCATTACAACCGAAGACCCAAAAAAGAACCAGTATGAAAGCATGTTTAGCATACCAGAAGCCATATCCCTAGCACCAATTTGAAGTGGAATAAGCAGGTTTGCAAACGTACCACTCAAACCAGCAGTAAGTAAGAAAAACACCATTATTGTTCCATGAATGGTTACTAATGACATGTACATATTAGGATCTAAAACCCCACCTGGAGCCCACTTGTCTCCTAATATAAAATTCAATATCCAAAAACTTTCTCCGGGAGAAGATAATTGCAATCTAAATAGCATGGACATTCCCATACCGACAAACGCCATGGCTGTTCCCGTCAATAAAAATTGACGCGAAATCATTTTGTGATCGTAGCTAAAAAGATACTTTGTAATAAATGACTCTTTGTGACCTGACATCTCTATAATTTCTTTTTAAATACTATTTATTTCCTGCAGTGTAAAACTTGGGTTGCTCAGACAACCATTTTTGGTAATCTTCTTCCGATTCCACAACAATGTTCATTTGCATATTATAATGTGCAGTTCCACATATTTTATTACAAAAAAGCAAATAATTAAACTCCGGATTCCCCAATTTAGTTCTCATTTCGGCCGTTGTAATAGTTGGAGTGAAGTAGAATTGCGTCATCATTCCAGGAACTGCATTCATTTGTGCTCTAAAATGAGGCATATAAGCAGAGTGAATGACATCTTGAGAGCGAATTTGAAAGTTTACTGGTTTATTTATTGGAATGTGAAATTCAACTTTAACTAATATATCATCATCAGCTACAGAATAATCTTCTACTTCGCTGTTGGCTTTTAATTGCATTACATATCCTTTATGTTTTTTGCGTAAAGCAATTACATCCAAAATTTCTTCATCATTAGCGCCACCTGGAAAAACACTTGTTCTACTTTCTTCAAGTTCGGCAATATCTGTATCGTATGCTGCTAGTCTGCTATCAATAGAATTCTTACTTATTATCCCTAAGGTATTCGTTCCATTAATCATTCTGAAATTGGCTTTTCCCAAAATATTATCTTTACCAGCATAACGAGCCGTCCAATCAAACTGACGAGCATATAACTCAATATTAATTGAATCTTCTGGCACATCTCTCATCGCGCTATTCCAAGTGTTAATTCCGTAAACAATTAGAACACCCAACACGATTGTTGGAACAGTTGTCCAAATCAATTCTAAAGTGTTATCATGTGATTTAAAACTGGCCACTTTATTTTTTGTTTTAGCATATCTAAAAACTAAATATGCTAAGACTAGATGGGTCACTACAAATACAAATGTTATAACCAACATATTTACATTAAACAGCGTGTCAATCGCCACTCCATGTTCAGAAGCAGAATCTGGAAGCAATATGTCCCAAAAACGCCAAACTAACCATGCATAAAAGGCAAAATACCCAAATATGAAAATTACCAATCCGTAACTAAGGCTATTAGTTTCTTTGTCAGTTATGACAATTCCATCGTCACCATTCAAAAAATTGGAAATTTCTGAAACCCTTACCAGCTGGACTAGGGCAACTATTCCTAGAATTAAAACGATATATATTAGAAATGTAGTCATGTTATCTACTGTATTTTTCTATTTGAGTATTATCTAATTAATGAATTTCGTGATGCTTACTTTCCTCATAAAAAGGATGGTTTTTTGCCATTAAAGGCGCTTTTGTTAGGGTATTTAATACCACAAATAAAAACAAGCCTAAAAAACCAAGTGCCAATCCAATTTCAAACAGATTCAAGTGACTGTGGGTTTTCATAGTTGCAGGTGTAACCAACATATATGTATCTACCCAGTGTCCCATGAAAATCAAAACACCAACGGTAGTCAAAAACCCATAATTTCTTTTCTTATCTCTATCCATAAGAGCAATCATAGGGAATGTGAAGTTTACGATAAACATACCCCAGTATAGTATTTTGAATTCTTCGAAACGCACTTGAAAATAAGTAACTTCTTCAGGTATATTAGAATACCAAATAAGCATGAATTGAGAAAACAATAAATAAGACCACAAGAAAGAAACTCCAAATACCCATTTTCCTAAATCATGAATATGACTGGAGTTAACATCCGCCATATAACCCTGTTTTTTCAACCAAATTACCATGAGTGTAGTCACCACAAGGGCACTTAACCACAAACCAGAAAACACATACCAACCAAAAAGGGTTGAAAACCAGTGAGCGTCAATACTCATAATCCAGTCCCAAGGAACGAATGTAGAAATAGGATAACCAAAAATGATCAAGAAAATAGCTGAATCCCGTACGTTTTTAAAGTGACGACTTCTGTCGTATCCCAAATCTTCTTCTAAAGATCTTTTACGAAACCTTCTCCACATAAAATACCAAGCCCCAAATATTACCAACTGTCGAGCAGCCATAAACATCCAGTTTAAATAAGATGATTTCCCTTCTAATATTGGGTCATGAGCTAAAGCTTCAGCATCCATCCAGTGATAAATATG